>OLPN01001489.1_pt1 | contig 20755 bp, 10 predicted proteins | sample 1672601 | NCBI WGS metagenome assembly OLPN01 (sample SAMEA3136704, study PRJEB25190) | human gut metagenome | reverse complement strand
GTAGGCAGGATCATTGTAGTAACCTTCGGGTCCCTGCAATTCCTCAATGAGATAGCGACCAAGCGGCAGCTTTTCAGGCGTTTTCATCAGGCCATCCGCATCGGTGTAGAACACATCGGTTTTCTTGGTGGCGTTGCCGCTGGCAGGATCAATCATCGAGATGCGGGTCTTGTTGCCCTTGTCATCGACTTTGTACAGTGCAAAAGCAGTGCTAGCAATCTTGACCGCCTGGCTGGTTTCGGTATCAGTCTTGATAAGCTGCAAATAACCTTCCAGTTCTTCATCCAACACGTTATAGGCCATGTAGTTGTTGGTGGCGGTGGTGACGCTGCCGGCAGGAACCGTAAAACGGCTCTGCGGGCTGTCCTTGCTGACTGTTACGATAAAGGGATCACATTGGAAAACGTCCTTTGGGATCGTAGTCTCGACAACAAGGTACTGCCCATACGGAAGTCCCTCAATGCGGATGACACCTTCCTCGTTCGTATACAGTTCTGTCAACCGGTACTCTGCATCCTGATCAGTGGGAACCCAGCCATTGCCTTTGCCGTTGGCGTAGTCACCATCTGCGGTCAGGGTGGCATTGTAGGCTTCTACCGTGGTGGTGTTGCTCTCATACATATTGGCAACAGCCTGCCCCTCGGCAGTGAAATCGTACTTGAGCGTCAAATTATCGTAGTTGTCTTTGCGGTAAACGTCCAAAATACTTTGTGCATTGTAGCTGCCATCCGGGTTTTGGGTGAACTGCGCTTCCTTGCTCAGCTTGGAAATGCGATAGACGGTAAAGCCCGCACCCTCCAGCTTCAGCGCCGGGGAGGGCTGACCGGTGGTAGAAACCAGCTTATTCAGCGAGAAGCCGGATTTGAGGACTTCATCTTGGCTTTCCTGCTCCGCGTTGATATGGTAGCTGGATTCATCTGCATAGGTCAGTGTTTTGTAGTGGTTGACCTCATCGCAGAGATACCCGGTGGCATAGGAGAGATAATAGCCATCCCATGCCTTGCTGCCGTCCAGCTTGCGGCTTTCAGCTACGGCAGAGTACTGATTCTTATAGAGGTAGTCGGTGTATTCGTTATTCTTCCGAACCAAATCACTGTATTTGCCGGTGCGCTCCAGCTTTTTATTCAGCTGCGGGTATTTGCCGGTCGTATACAGTTTGCCGTTGCCGTCAATGGGCAGCACCAAACCTGTGGCACGCTCGACAAGGTAGTAGCGCCCCATATATAGGTTGGAAAAAGCAAGTTTCCCGTCCTTGATGGCAGCAGAGGCAACCAGTCTGTCTTTCTGCAAAATGGGCAGGTAATCGGTATCCCAGCCGCCGCTGGTAAGCACAGTGGTGTGCCAGATGGGGTTACCGTTGGCATCCAAAATTTTGGAATAATCCACTGTGCCGGTGACGCCATCCGGGTGTGCGATGGTATCCGCTGCATACAGGTCGTAGACGGCTCCCTCCAAGGTGGTATCACCGTTGCTGCCCGCAGCCAGATACCGCGCTGCATCCAAATCGACTTTGGTCAGCAGGATACTGCCGAGAACGCGGTCGTTCTGCATTTTGTCGCCATCAGCGTGCATCGTGTAGGATTTTTCATTGTTGGCAATGCCAGTAGGGTCTGTGTCGTAGGTTTTGTCGGTTGCGTGGTCGCCAAACGTAATCGTGACGATGGCCTCACCGGTGTCGATCAGAGTGCCGCCGTTGTTGGTGGTGGTAATATCGGCATTATAGTCTGCATTGCCGAGCCAAAGAGTTTGCCCATCCAGCGCCTTGGTGATTTCAAAGGCATAGGCCCGCTTGCCCAAAACGGAACCTGCCGCACCGGGGTTCGTTACATCCGTCCAGTCGCCATAGTAGCCACTGGGGGCACGGCTCTCCACAACCACAAAACGGCCCTCGTTGCGCTGAGTATAGTAGATGTTATCCGAACCGTTGGCATAGCTGCTGTGGTTGATGACTTTATAGGTGCCGTCCGGCTGGCGCTCCACCGCATACTGGTTATAGCCACCTGCGGGAATATAGCGCTGGAGCACGGTATCCCATTCATAAATCTTGAACGCTGCATCACCCTTGATACGCTGTTTGGTCTCGCTGTCGATTTTTTCGATGGCAACTTTGACAGCCCACTCGTCGTTTTTCATGAGGTAATCGTTGCTGCTGTTGGCGGGAACCGTAATGGTCTGGCTGCTGCCAAGGTCGCCGCCGAAAGCATCAAAGCCGTGGGGCACCGTCACTTCGTTGTAGGAGAATTTCAGGTTGTCAAAGTAGTTATGGGCAGCAGAAAGTGCCGCTTCGATTTCGCCATTGACCTGACCTTCGCAGGCGCTCTGTGCAGCAGACTGTGCGGCGGATGCCTGTGCATCGGCGTCCTGCTCACTGTTGGCGGTAATGCTGCCACTCTGGGAGGCCGACTTGCTGACGCTGAAATGCACCGTCCATGTTACAGAACCATCGCCGCCGTTCAGGTGGTAATTGTCATCTGACGTATGTCCGCTGGTCGTGACGGACTGCATCCCATCCGGTGTAATTGTCCAGCTGCCGCCGTCAATGTCGGCAGGGATGCCATCAAGGATCGGAGCAATTTCAATGCCTGCGCCATCCACTTTTTCCAATGTGTCCAGTTGGATTTTGTCGGTATTGACCGTATAGGAAAAATCCAAGGACTCGCTGCGCTCATAGCTGGCGCTCCACGGCTTATCCACCGATTCGCCACCGGTTTCAAAGCCGGGAATCTCGCTGTCGCCGCTAAGCACAACCGGGGTATAGTTCAGAACCACAAAGCGCTGCCATGCAGCATTGCTGGGCGTATACAGCGTGCCCACATACACGGTCTTGCCGGTCGGTGCCGGATAGGCTTCCGGTGCATTGACGATCTCGGCAGCGATGCTGTCAGGATACTGTTCTGCCTGCCAAGACAGCAGTGCGAGGTAATTGTCTGTTGCGTTATCTGCTGCATCTAAGGCAAGACTCGCAACCGCAGGCGCACCGTTATCGAAGCCTTTCGACCACAAAGTGGCCTGATCCGGCACCCAGCCTTTGTTGAAGTATTCAGCTTCGACCCACACCTGACCAGCGGGGGTATAATTGGCTACCGGTGGATATTTGTTCTTATAGGTAGCACCGGGACCCCATGCCCACTTGCCGCGATCACCGCAGAGGGCAGGCTGACCGCCCAGATAGTTCATCCAACCAACCGAGGTATTCACGCACTGGGTAACCTGCAATCCGGCGTAAGTTGCAATACCTTCATCCGCCGAACACATTGCAACCTGCATTTCCTGTGCAAAGCGATCCTGCAAAATACCCGGCACCGGTGCGGAATCGTCCAGCGTAACATGGACGGTTTTCGTCAGTGTCTGCGTTGCATCCGTGTAAGTCATGGTGACGCTGAAATCCTCACTGGCTTTCACATAGATGCCCGCCACGCTTGCGGAAATTTCAGAGAATTCATAATGCAGCTGGCTCTGGCGTTCTTCTTCGGTTGCCGGGGTCAAATCGCCGCTGGTAAAGCTATATCCCAGCAGCTCGACGTTATCGGGCAGCGTAATGTCCGCGCTGCCGCCGTTGGCGGGGTACATAACCTGCATACTGATAGGCACGATGGCATAGTCCTCGCCATCCATGTGCGGGAACGCAGCAGTCGTGCTGTCCGCATCCAGAAGTGCAGCATCAAGCGCCACCTGCTGGAAAGAATCATCACTGACGCTGCTGTAATCTTCATTGCCCCAGCCCTCAATGCTGATTTTGGTTTCACCAACCAGTACCGGTAGGCCATAGGAATCCAGATAATATCCGGTCGGCTCCTGTGTCAAGCTGGGGTACATCTTATGCCAGATTTCGTACAGTTCGTCACTGCCGCCAGTGTCGCCCTCGGTTTCAGGTTCCTGTTGTGGAGCATCCTCGTCCGGGGATTCGTCGGCTGTTTCCGGGGTTGCGGTACTGTAGGCATCGCTTTCGGATTTTGCTTCCTGCGTTGCCGCCTGTTCCGGCGTTGCAACCACAACCGGTCTTGCGCTGTCCTCCGCCAGTGCCCCATAGGGGAGCATACCGCAGCACATCATCGCCGCCATGCAAAGGGCTGTAACGCGCTGCCTCATTTTGAATTTGTGATTCATTGCACACAAGTCCTTTCTTTGTCAAAATTTATCTATATAAAAACAGCGCCTGTGGGTACAGACGCTGGAAAGCCAATAAAAAAGTCCCGGCATTGCTGCCGGGAAAAGCTATTATACGAATTGTCACTTAGTAGGAAAAGTAGCTGAGAAACTGCGGAAGTTCTGTTTCCGGCAGTGTTTCCATGATTCTCAGCGCCATGTACTCCGGGCGACTGATTGCAGGCAGGAACTGCCGCGCATAGACTTTGCCTACGCGGGCACTGCCGACATCACGGATCATCCCTTTTTCGCTTAGTTTCCTCATCAGAGGGTAAATCGTTCGCGGATGCCACGAACCTTTGTATTGCTCGGTGATCTGGCCTAGAACCTGCTGCCCTGTAATGGGGTGCCCGGCGTTCCAGATAATCTGCATAACTTTCATTTCGGACTCGTTCAGCCTTGTCTTTTTTCGTTCCATGTTTATGACCTCACTGAAAAGTTACTGCCCAATAGGTATACTGTCCTGCTTCCGTGCTGCAAAACCAGCATCCGATTCCCATGCTGGAATAGTTGGGCGACACGATGCTGGCGTAATGGTCGGGGCTGCTTTGCCATGCAGCACAAACGCTGCTTGCGGATGCAAACGGACCGGCTGCAATGATTTCACCGCAGACGGCACCGGAATGGTCAAACGAGCCACCAGATGCAAAACTATCACAACGGGAGTTTGCAATAGAACTTAAGCCACCATCTACGGTCAGCGCAGGCAGACCAGCCGCGGCGCGCATGGCGTTGATATTTTCCGCTACCGCCCAGTAAGCTGAATCGGAACTGTCAATGCTCCACCACTGGTCAGTCCCTGCTGCAAGGTCAAACGGAACTGCACCATAGCTCATGGATACTTGCTGCGATGCCTCCGCCTGCTGCACAGGTGCAGCGGTTGCGGCAGGAGCCTCAGTAGGAGCTGGGGTAGGTTTCGCAGTCGGGGCTGCGGTGGGGGTCGGTGTTGCGGTAGGCTCTGCCGTTGGTACCGGCGTCGGATCAGGCGTTGGCGCAGGAGTGGCAGTCGGCGTTGCTCCACTGCTGGTTTCCGGCGTGACCTCTACCAGCACGCTGCTTTCGGGAGTCTCAAGGGTTGTCGGCTGCTGCGCGGCGCATCCGCATAGGGCAGCAACCATAAGGGTCAAAATCAACATAGAGTTTTTCATTCGATTCCTCACAATCTATAAAGGTAAGTGTACAGCGCGGACGCGGCGCAAATCAGAAGATTGCCCACCCACATAAGCAGCTGCGGCAGCGCAATTGGACTAATCAGAAATGCAACGGCGGCAGAAGCTGCTGCTTCCCCATAGCAGCCATCCAGCAGCGCCAACGCAGCAGCAACGCCGCCAAGGAGAGACAACAACCCGCCAAAAGCTCCCACAACTCCATACAGGAGATTGAGGAGAAAACCCGCTGCAAAGAGCACCAGCACGACCGGCACCGCAAGAATCCTGAGAATCCAGAGTAAAGCGACATTTTTTCCAAGTTGAATCAGCATAATTTCCACCTCCACCCTCATCATACAGGAATGATTTTATTTTGCAAGGCTGTCGATTTACCGTTCCAATTCATCATCCGATTGAATCAGTGCATCTTCCGGTTCTTCTTCCAATTCTTCCGCTTCGCCCTCAATGATGGGTGCATCATTACCCACATTCAGCAGGGCATCCAGCTCGGCAAGGCGGGCACTTTTATCGCTCAGTTCCTGCTCCTGCAAGAACGGCTGCTTCAGTTCTTCCTCTGCATTGGTAAGCTGATTTGTAAGCTGTTCCAGACTGCCATGCAGTCGGTTCAGGTCCTGTGGCAGAGCAGAAACTACATTTTGGAAGCGAATCATGTTGCCGGCAGCATCATTACCCAGTTCTGTCGTGTGCGTTGCCTCGCCAACAAGGTGGGCATGGAATACCTTTTCCAGCGGTTTATATTCGACTGTGATTTCAAAGCCTGCATAGTGACCTACCGGCACAAGTTTCGTTGCCCGCACTGCTGCACCGACAAGCCCCAGCAGCGCCTTACCTGCATCCTCGCGCTTATCGTAGGTTTTCCCGTCCAACTCGATAGAAAAGATGAGCTTTTTATCGGCATCATAAGACTGGTGTTCTTTTGCTGTCTGAATATCCTGCTCAAATGCGCGGATTCGATGCTCGGTTCCTTTGATTTGGCGCGGGAAAGCCACGGCTATCGCATCTTCCAATCGGTAATGCTGGCTGGTGTAGGCAGCTTTCAGGGTTCGCAGCCGCGCCACTTGAATGTCCAAGTCCATCTTTTCCTTGATCATGGGGTTACCCGCTGCCAAAGCCTTGACTTCGGCATAGGTGAGCGCAGCTTCGTCCAGATCCTCGCAGCTGCGGGCTGGGGATTTTGACGTCATAATTTGCGAAATAAACTTCTGTTTATTCTCGACAAGCTGCCAGCTGTACGAATCAAAAGTTGACTCTGTAACGTAAATAAATATGGAAACTTCCTTGTTCAGGTTGCCTTGGCGGACCATGCGTCCGTTGCGCTGGGCAATATCAGCAGGTCGCCATGGGCAGTCCAGATGGTGCAACGCAATAAGCCGTGTCTGTACGTTGGTACCAGCGCCCATCTTCTGGGTGCTGCCCATCAGGACGCGCACAGTGCCATTTCTGACTTTTCCAAATAGTTCAGCTTTTTTTGTTTCGGTATCCGCATCATGGATGAACTGCACTTCCTCTTTGGGGATGCCCTTGGCAACCAGCTTATCGCGCACATCGTTGTATACGTCAAAGCCGTCCTCCTTGGGGGTGCTGAGGTCGCAGAAAATCATCTGAGTGGATCGCTGCTCCTTGGTCTTTTCCCAGATTTCATATACCTTATCCACACAGGCGTTGGCCTTGCTGCCGGGGTCATCCGGCAATAAAGGGTTCATGAGCCGCTGGTCCAGTGCAAGTTTTCTGCCGTCATTGGTGATGCGCAGCATGTTATCTTCCGTGGGCTGCACTTTTCCGCTTCGGACCTTTTCGGCGCGGTCTGCCAAGCCTTTGACCATTCTTTTCTGGACTTCACTTGGCTGTAACACCACATTGGTGGGCTTGCCGCCCACCAGTTCCGGCACCGGCAAATGCAGCATATCGGCTGTCTGAATGTCCGCAGACATCTTAAAAAGGCTCATGAGTTCCGGCAGATTATAAAATCGCGCGAATCTGGTTTTTGTGCGGTATCCTGTACCAGTTGGGTTAAGCTCAATCGCTGTAATGCTTTCCCCAAAGGTCGATGCCCACGAATCGAAGTTGAGCAAGCCCTCTTTTTCCAACAAGCCCCTTTGCAGATAGCGCATCATGACGTACATTTCCGTCATGGAGTTAGATATGGGTGTACCGGTCGCAAACACGATACCATGCCCACCGGTCACCTCATCAAGATACATACACTTCATCAGCATATCACTGCTTTTCTGGCTTTCTGTCTGGGAAATGCCCGCAACATTGCGCATTTTGGTGGCAATCATGGCGTTTTTGAAATAATGTGCCTCATCCACCATCAGGCTATCCACGCCCAGATCCTCAAAGGTGACGACGTCATCCTTGCGCTGCTGGTCGTTGAGCTTGTCCAGCTTTTTCTTGAGCTGCTTCCTTGTCCTCTCCATCTGTTTGATGGTGAAATTCTCAGCACGAGAGCTTTTCAAAAGTGCGATTTGGTCAATGACGTCATCAATCTGCCTTTGCAGGTACATATGCTGGCGTTCTGCCGAAAGCGGGATTTTCTCGAACTGGCTGTGCCCGATAACGATGATGTCATAGTTGCCAGTCGCAATGCGGGCGCAGAATTTCTTGCGGTTTTCCTTTTTGAAATCGGTTTTCTTTGCTACCAGAATTTCCGCGTTCGGATAGAGCAGGAGCGCTTCGGATGCCATCTGCTCGGTCAAATGGTTGGGAACAACGATCAGCGTTTTACTGCAAAGCCCCAGTCGTTTCTTCTCCATGGCACTGGCCACCATTTCATACGTCTTACCCGCACCCACTTCGTGCGCCAGCAGGACATTGTTGCCGTACAGCACATGGGCAATGGCGTTCAACTGGTGCGGGCGAAGGGTTATTTCCGGGTTCATGCCCGGAAATTTCAGGTGACTGCCATCGTACTCGCGGGGACGCAGCGCGTTAAATTTTTCATTGTAGATGGCGACCAATCGCTGGCGGCGTTCCGGCTCCTTGAAAATCCAGTCTTGGAACTGCTCACAAATCTGGCGCTGCTTTTCCTGTGCAGCCTGTGTCGCCTCCTTATTCAGCACCCAAGAAACGCTTCCGTCAGCCGCCGTAACTTTATCCCGAATTTGGGTAGAACGCAGGTTCAGGGCGTTCTCCGCAATCAGGTAGGCGTTGGCGCGGTTCGTACCGTAGGTCACCGTTGCTTTGATATTGCCGTCACCAAATTTCTTGTTGGTAATGGCCCAGCTGCCGGTAAACGCTGCGAATTCCACTTTGACCATCCGCCGTGTATAGTAGGGCGCATCCAGCAGTTCCTCCAAAAACTGCTGCACATACTCAGCGGGAATCCAAGTAGCGCCAAGGCGGACACTGATCTCACTGGCTTCCAAATCCTTGGGCTGCACCTTTTCTAGCGCAGCTACGTTGATTTGAAACCGAGGATCATTCGTCGCCACCGCTTTTGCTTCCTGCAATTTTTCACGGACGTTCCCGGACAGGTATTCATCCGCAGGGAGGCAGATAGGATTGCCATCGGTATCGACCTTTACGGGGTCACGGAAGATAATGCCGGTCAGATCGTTGATGACGGACTCGGTGGTTTTCCCGGTCAGCTTGGACATATACGCCAAGTCAACGTGTCCCTGTTCGGAGAGACTGAGCGCCAGTGATTCCTCTGCGGTATCTACATGATCGACTGCCTGTGCGGGGCGGATCGTTCGTTTGGTGAACATATCCGTCTTGCCCTTGAAGTTTCCCTCATCGTCCAGATTTTCCAAGGAGCAGAGCAGGAAGTAGCCGGAATCCTCGCGGAATGCGGATGCCGTGCCACGGCTGTTGATAAGCCCATATTTCTTGCGGTAGGCATCGTATTGGTCGTTCAGACGGGCTTGCAGCTTTTGAATATACTCATCCGGAAAGTTTTCCAGCTGGGCATTGATCAGCTCACGGCAGGTATCCCGCAGGGGCACCAATGCGCGGATGCGGGCTAACGCGGTCTCTCCGCCCTTTACCACACGCATCTTGGAATTTTCGCGGTAGTAAATGACGTCATCCTTTACCGTATAACTGAAATTGCGCACATTGGGGTCCGCATCAATGGTGCCGCTTTCTTCTTCGGCATATTCCTGTTCGTCCACCGGCGTGTAGTCCGCGTGTAAATTGGAGAGCGCTGCATCCAGTTGCTCCGCCAGCGGGCTTTGCTCATTCGGCACACAGGTAGAGCGCATTCCATAGGGACCACTGATCATCTGCATTTCACCGCAGACCATTTCTGGGTGGTTGATGAAATACTGGTTCAGCGGGATTCCGTTTTCTGTTTCTCCAACGTGTATCCACGGTGCGTCCTGCTCCAAGACTCTGCCGCGTTTTTGCAGAAACAGAATGTCGGAGGTCACTTCCGTACCGGCATTGCTCTTGAACGTGGTGTTGGGCAGGCGTACTGCGCCGATCAGGTCACACCGCGCTGCGAGATATTGGCGCACGTCCTCGGATTTCTTATCCATCGTGCCGGAGGTAGTGATGAACGCCATAATGCCGTCGACACGCAGTTTATCTACCGTCTTGGCAAGGAAGTAATCGTGAATTTGAAAGTGCAGCTTATCATACCGGCGGTCGCTGACCTGATACTGTCCAAACGGCACATTGCCGATGGCAAGGTCAAAGAAGTTGTCCGGCAAGTCGGCTTTTTCATACCCTGTAATTTGGATTTTTGCTTTCTGGTAAAGCTGCTGCGCAATGCGCCCGGACAGGCTGTCCAACTCCACGCCGTACAGCTTGGCATTGTGGGTATCGAACTTGCTGTGCCGGTGCCCGAAAAACGCGCCGACACCCATGCTGGGCTCCAGCACATTACCGCCCACGCAGCCGATATGCTCCAAGGCGCGGTACATGGCGTGAATGACCGCAGGCGGTGTGTAAAAGGCTGTCAGGGTGGATTCCCGCGCGGCGGTATATTCGTCCTCGGTCAAAAGGGTTTTCAGCTGTTTGTACTCGGTGTGCCAGTTATCCTTGCCGGGGTCAAAGGCATCTGCCAGACCGCCCCAGCCCAGATAACCAGCCAGAATGTCCTGTTCCTGCTCACTTGCAGGCGCACCACCGGATGCCATGCGCTGCTCGATTTCTTTCAGCGTGCGGATAGCCTGCACATTGGCTGCAAACTTTGCTTTGGCTCCTTCCGGGATGACAGGTTCATACGGTGCAAGGTAGTTCGTGCGATCATACTCTGCAGGTTCCTCACGCGCAGCAAGGCGGTCTACATCCTGCATGACCTGCGATACAAAGGTGGATTTCTCCGGTTTGTCTGCGCTGATTTCCGGTTCCTGTTCCTCGATTTCGTTGATGTCCACTTCCATCAGGCTGTCAAAATCGAGTATTGAGAGAAATTTTCTGTTCATTTCTTCCAAAGAAGAAAACTTCTCTTGTGCGTACAGGGTATCGTCCACAAACTTGCTGATGGTGCAATGCTCCAGATCCGCATTGACCTGAATCGTATGCTGCTCGTCCTCGGTGGTGGTGTAGCCAAGACCGATTCGGGTAAGATTGGAGAAGTCCGGCTCTGTGATTTCAAACTCGTCCTTGAGGTAGTCCTCGATGTAGGAGAGAGCCTGTTCTCTCTGCTCCTGCACCTGAGATTCACGTTGCTGTTCGGATAACACCATGCCGCCGTTGTGGGGATTGGCGTCCAATAGCTGTTGGAACTGTTCTCGGCTGACGGCGCGGCCTACAAGCGGGAAATCTTCATTGCGCAGGTGAACATCAAATTGTCCGATACTTTCTACGGTGAACCGCTGGTCGTTTTCAAGGTAAACGGTGCTGCCCACTTCGCAGACAGGTTTCTGGTCAGGGATGGGTGGCGGCAGGGGCTTCGATTCTGCCTGCCTGTTTATCCATGCAGGCATCTTCTCGCGTTCTGCATCCGTCAGGTAGCGGTCCATTCGGACAAGATATTCCAGCCGCTTGCCGACCTCTTTCCATTTGAGCTTTTTCTCATACCGCAGGTCATCCTTGAAATCGTAAAGGATGCTGAATCCTTTACCGTCAAAATTGACGAAGCCGCTTCCACCATCGGTAAACGTCCAAGAGAAACCGCCGATGCCGTACTCCTTTTTGAGGAAAGCTACGGTTTCCTTTTCCGTTTTCTTTTGCTGGAAATGGTTATAGATGCGGTACTTGCCGCCCTCAAAAACGCTGCCTCTTGTAATGATGACGTTCACATCATCTTCCGTTATGTGACTGCCATCGTCCGGCTGGGGTTCTTTGTAGTGGTATGTAGGCAGGGCTGCTTTGATTTTTTCGTCCTGTTCTTCCTCGGAATAGATGTCGTCCACTTCCAACGCGCCTACTTCATCGCCGCGAGAAGCATTTTCCGGCAGGTCAAAGGACAGTTGCTCGTCCTGACTGACAGCTTTTTTCGGGTCAATGGCCGCGATAAGTTCGTGGTTATCGACCAGTGCGGAGATGGCAGCAGTAACGCTGTGCCACGACAGATGCGATTCCGCGCTGCGGGTCAGGTAGGACCCCTGCCAGACAAGCAGACCATTGCTTTCTTTATAGAATCCAACACGGGTATCATCTTCCAGCAGAAGCTCCGTAAACACGACCTTGTAGCTCTCACGGATATACCGAAGTCGGTCGATCAGCAGCGGTGTTTTACTGAAAAAGGAAAGGATGTCCGCATTGGAAGCGCGCGAGGTCGTATCTGCTTTCAGCAGGGACGGCAACAGCTCTGCCGGAAATTCGGGCAAAGAAAAAGCGGAGGGCGATGGTTCGCTCTCCGCAGCTGCGGGTTCTTCCGTTATACTTCGTACAGCATCGGAAGGATCATTTCCTCCGCCTGCTGCTTCAGGCTGTTGCACATCTGCGCCCAGCCCAGCGGGTTCGTCTTGCGGTCGGGCATCTGCGCTTTCTGCATCAGGTCGTGCAGCGTCTTGTCTACCATCTGCTGCGCGTCCAGCCCCATCTTGCGGCAGCTTGGCAGCAGCGTTCCCTCCAGCATCATCTGGTCGCACAGGTTCGGCTCGTTCTGCTCCAAGTAGTCCAGCCGCATCCTGCCGTACCGGTTCAGGTTGGTCTTCTTGGCTTTCGGCAAGCTCAGGTTCGGGATCTGGTATCCGATTACGTTCGTGTACATCATCTGTGACAGCCTCCTCTCGACTGGTCGTTTGTGTGGGTGATTGAGTATCTGTATTATGCACTGATTCAGCCTGAATTGCAACACTGTCGCGGGCAAGCTGCATGACCTCGTGCCCCAACTCATCCAGCAAAGGTTCTGCCGCTGCCTGCACATAGCCGCCCAAGCAAAGAGAGATTCGGCTGGTATCAAACTGGGTGACATTCTGGAAAGCTGGGAAATCTTCTTCCCGCACCGGGATGCCCAAACGGATGCAGATCATGTACAGGGTGCTTTGTGCAGCGAGTTCCTGCAAGATGAATCGCTGGTCTTCCGGGTGGCTCCAGCCCAGTGTGCTGTCCTCAATGGAGCCTGCCATGACACGATTGGCACGGTCGGACAGGGCTACAACTTGCTCGGTTGCCCGATCCATTAAGCTGCCCACGGAGTTGACCTGCATAAGAAGTGGACGGATGTCATCTGTCACTTCCCACGGGGCAGCAGCTTTGTCGCCGGTGAGAACCGTGTCTGTCATGGAGAACACTCGTTTGGCAGTGGGTACACCCTCATGGCGTTGCAGGATGATGATGCTTTTACTGCCGTACATAACCTTGCGGTGTGCCTGTTCATTCCAGTATTTCATGGTAGCGCAGGCGGTAGCATCGGGGCGCTGGGCGTGGATCAGCAGCTGGTTCAGGTAGGTGGTGTGGTAGTTATGCGCTGCCGTATACAGGAACCGCCGCCAGTTTTCCGGTGAGGCTGTGACCTGTGTAGCGGTCTGCTGCGCCAACTGGAAAATGTCTTGTGGATTTGGCATTGCTTTACCTTTCCGGTTCGTCCTGAACCTGTTCTTTTTGGCGCTGGGCTTCGACTTCGTGCAGTTCCGGCAGAAGGTGGCTCACATCCTTGAAGCCAATACTGTCCACATAGTAGGCAGTTTCTTTTCCGTTTTTCGTTGTGACCACAATATCACTGGTCGAAAGGGAACACATATGATAGCGCAGCGGACGATTCGGAGCATTGAACTCCTGAAAACATCTGTCCAAATCGTAATCCGCAGGAAGGTTTGCTATGTAGACGCTGCTGTAATCGGCTGCATGGATGCGGCTTTCGGAATAGGCATAATTCATAAAGCGATATTCGCAGCCGCCCTTTGTAATTTGATAGATTTGGAGCTTATCCAGATTGTCTCCCGGCTGAGGGTGTTCAGGGGCAACATAGCAGCCGATTCGAAAGTTGTCCTCTGCATATTGCTGAATATGACAGCCATAGTGCCCGACATAAGCATGGGTTACGTCAATGCTTTTTACCGCCCTAATCCGCTTTGTTCCGTCCGCATTTGTCTCAATCACGCGCTGCCCGTCACGCACCTGAAATAGTTCCCGCCCATCTCGGTTCAAGAACCGCGTGAATTGCAAACTGCTGCATAGCTCATGTGCGTAAAGCCATTCTGTAATGTGCATATCCTTTTCCACCTGTACCCATGTATAACCATCCCGCTGGGTATAGGTATGCGGGCGGACCCTGTCCACGCCGATTACTTCTACAAGTTTCTTAGCCATTTTGGGGATTTGTGCATCATTACCGTCTGCGTAGGGGCCGCGGTAGTCATCGCACAGGTAATTGACACCATTTCGCACCTGTATGATTGCAACCGCTCCGTCCGGATTCTGACGGTCTATCCCTACCACCAATCGTGCATAAGGGAATCTTGCCCGTTCATTCCAAGTGCGCTCGTTGTTATAGGGCATTTCACGCAGTTGGTGATAACGTTTTTCCAAATCTGCGATATTATCAAAGAATTCCGTTGGTGTTTGCTTTTCAAATTTTTCCGGAAACGCACGGGTCATAGCATCCGGAATCAAGTAATACCGATACTCTGCCATATCAGCGCTCCTCCTCATGTGCTTGCTCATGCGCCATCTGTCGAAAATAGCTTTCCAGAATTTTCAAGATGCGGTTTTCCATCTGCTGCTTGGTGCAGCCGGTCGGAAAATACTGTGCCACCTTGCTGACGTTGATGTTCAGCACCGGTTCACGCGGCGCAACGCTCGGTTTCTGTGCCGACATGATTTCTTCCAACTTGTCCAGCGTTAAGGTTCCTTCTTTGCTGGCTGCTTTCAATTTTTGTGCTTGTGAGAGGGATGGGGTGCAGTCCTGCGCCTCAGCATAGTCGAGGAAACTCTGCTGCTCGTCCGGGGTCAGGTAGGAAAGTTCAACTGCGGGGTTGAATTTAAGATTCCCGCTGTCTACTTTCTTTTGCAGGTCGGGGACAAGACTGTTCAGCCGGATGTACCTCTTAACCTGTGTTTGAGTGTCCTGTACACCAGCAGCAACTTTTTCTGCCGCTGTCAACTTCGGACCAACTTGGTCCGAAGTTAAATCAGTACGTCTGCCCTGATGTTTTACCGCCTCTAAGCGCATAGCATACGCTCGCGCCTTTTCCATCGGGCTGATATGTTCTCGCTGGATATTGGCATCTACCATGTCGATGATGGCTTGGTCGTCATCAACATTCCGCACCTGCACCTTGATTTTATCCAGCCCTGCAAGCTGCGCTGCATGAAAGCGCCGATGCCCGGAGATGATTTCATAGCCACCCTCGGCGCGGGGGCGCACGGTCAGGTTTGTAAGTACGCCGTTTTCCTTGATGCTGTCCACCAACTTCTGCATATCTTCATCGTCACGCACCTCGAAAGGGTGATTGACAAAAGGATGCAGCTCGGAAAGCGGCACTTCCGTAACAAGGTCGCCGCTTTCTCGTTGGCGGTCAGCCTCTGAGGAAAACATATCAGCGATCGCGGGCATCTTCATCGCGTTCATAAACTTGTTCTTCGCGGCCATGACCTAATACCTCCTGCGTAAAATCAACGTATGCTCTTGCGCTGCTGCTTTTGGGTTCGTACAGGATAGTGGGTGCTGCAAACGCCTGACTTTCCTGCACTTTGACGTTATAGGGGATCTCCGTAGTAAATACATGGAGCGTTCTCCCATACTTGGCGCGGACATCATGGGCATAATGCTCTGAGACTTTCGTATGCTGGGTCATCGTCAGCAAAACGCCCCTGATATGCAGTCCGGGGTTGATTTTGCGTTGCACGCTGGAAATCGAATTTGTCAGCTGCGACATACCAACCACCGAGAACGGCTGCGCCTGCATCGGGATGATGACCTCGTTGGCAGCGGACAGCGCGTTTGTCAGCAGAAGCCCCACGGAGGGGGAGCAATCAATGATGCAGTAATCATACTGGCTGCTGTACTGCTCCAGACAGGTTTTCAGCAACACCTCGCGGCACATCATGGTGCCCATTGCCAGCTCAAAGCTGGCCAGCCGGAGATTGGATGGAATGAAATCCACCTGTGGTGCAGAGTCATCCGTGCGCTTGCTCTGATAAACGCACTCTCTGTGGGAGAGGGGCTTTTCATAGGCAACTTTCATCAGCAGCTCTGTGATTGTCTGCTCAAGGTCCTGTTCAGGCGGGATACCGCAGTAGCAGGACAGATTGCCTTGCGGGTCAAAATCCACCATGAGTACGCGGTAGCCCTGCTGGGTAAGGGCAATGCCCAAGTTGTACGCGGTAGTCGTTTTGCCCGCACCGCCCTTCTGGTTTGCGATAGCAATAGTTTTCATCTGGTTTCCTCCTCCAAAATATCATCCAAGCTGATACAGTGCTTTTGGTATTCCTGCGTGACCTGCACCAGCGTGTCGTTATAATCCTTGCCGATAGTCGGCGGTCGGTCCTCTACGGTTTTGCCGCTGCCCTCCAAGTGCTTGATAATGTCCTGCGTTCTGGTTCTACCGGCTTCGTCATTATCAAGGCACAGGACAATATGGGTTATGTTCGGGTAGTATGTAAGAAACGCATCCAGTGCAGCGTAATCCGTACCGCCCAGCGCCAGATAGTGAATGCCGCGCCAATTTCCAGTGTGCTGCATAATTTTCAGCGAGGCACCCGACATGGCATCTATGGGCGCTTCGTACACTTCCACCGTGTCGGCATCTGCGACAGCTTCGATGTAAAACGGATATATCTTTTTACTGCCGGGAATATCGCGGCGAAACTGGATTTGCGAACAACCGCGCAAGCTGCCGCCCTTGGCCTCTCCATTTCCATCGCGCCCGACAAATACGCAATTCGGATGATCCTTGAAGCTCGTCTGATACAGGATTCTTTTTTGCTTGCAGACCGTCAGCACATTGGGGTGAATGCAGCGCTTGCGAAGATAGGCAGTAGCAGCGTAGTTGTTCTTATCTGGCTTCGGCAGCCTGAATTCCTTTGCCGGTTTCTTCTCGGCAGGGGGTGAGGGCGCTTTTACAGGTTGGAAAGAAGGACGGACACCGCCCTGTATCCGATTGATTTCCCGCACCGCTTCTACAAACGAAACACCTTCAACCGCCATGAGATAGTTCAGCGCGGTGCGGCCGGTAGCTTTCGTTTTGAAGTACGTCCACGAACCATCCGCTGCAAAGGTCAACGAACTGTGCCCTTTGTGGCGGAATTGTCCGGGTCCTTCCGGTTTGAAGTTGTCCGGCTCGCACAGCTGCATATACTGGTACAGATTCATCTGCTTCGCTTGGGCGATTTCCTGCTCTGTTACACCGGGCATACTCTACCACCTTATTCTGTTTTCCTAACTGTAATTTATATTCTCAGTATCACTATAATCAGTCTAATTATTATCAGTATTAGTTCCGTGTGATTTTCAAGAATCCAGAAGTGTGAAAATCACATATCAAGAATCACCTTTTTCACAGCTCTTGTCATTTATCGTTGCTGCGAAGTTTTTTACATAAATCAAATTTGGTCTACCAAGCCCCTGTCGCTTGCGCTCGATAAGCCCTGCCTGCTTTTCCAGTTCCACCATCAGGCGCGTGGCTTTCTGGTTAGCACAGTTCAGTGCATCCATGATTTCCTCCACGGTGAAGATAATGTAAACCTTGTTCTGTGCATCTAACCATTGATTTTTCAGCGACAAACTCATTCGATCCAGCAGGATCCCATACAGTACCTTGGCATCGGTGGACAGCTCCCTGAAGTTCGGCTCTGTAAATAGCGCTTTGGGTATACGGTAAAAAGAGAACTGCTCGGCTTGAGCGCCGTAAAAATATTCGTATTGCATCTCACTTCTCCTGCCTAAAAATGGGTGCAGCTAAGAAGGCCCACAAAACTACATTTCGTAAGCTATTACATATTGTACTTCTGATTTATCTTTCCAGTTCGTCCTCACGCTGTGGGCGCTGGCGGCTGGAGCGCTTGTGCTCCCAATTCCGCAGCAGCGAAATGATGACATTCTGCATCTGCTGCGGTGTATAGTTGGATGGGAAGTACTGCTGCACATCAGACTGATTCAGAAAGAACTTTTGCCGTTGGTTCGGCTTTTCTTCTGTCAGTAGGGTATGCAGGTAATTCTCCGTCAGCGTTCCATTTCGGCTCATGTCTTTTAGTGTTCGAGACTGAACCAAAGACGGTGTAGCATCACACATATCCATTTCTTCTTTGAGCCATGTCTGGTGTTCCTCTGTCATATAGGAGATTTCGACCGCTGGGTTGAATGCGATGCGACCGTCATCGACCATTTGCAAGATGGATGGAATTAGATACGTCAAACGAATGTAACGATGTATTTGATTACGGCTTTCATCAACTTCTTTACCCATAGCATCAAGTGTTCTCAACTTTGTCCCAAGTTGGGACGAAGTTGCTTTTCCTTGATGTTTCATCGCTTCCATGCGCATTTTATAAGCAAACGCCTTTTCACTTGGCAACACATGCTCACGCTGGATATTGCTGTTGACCATCAGGATCGTGGCTTCGTCATCGTCTATGTATTCCACTCTAGCAGGGATGCTTTCGATGCCGAGTTCCTTACAAGCCTCCCACCGGCGATGTCCGCTTATCACTTCATAGCCGACACCAACCTTTGGTCTGACGATGATGGGCGTAATGATGCCGCTCTCTGAAATACTGTCTACCAATTCACTGAATTCCAGATCATGTCGGATATGGAACGGATGATTGGAGAATGGATGCAACTTATTTATTGGAATAGTTTCCTCTTTGCTTGCTCTGTAAGCAGGCGTTGTTTTCTTTGTCATGCTGCGTACTCCTGCGGTTTTTTGATAGCTCTTAAGTACCCCGATTTGACCCCAAAAATGTACCCAAAAATCGTATACTTTTTGCCGAAAATGTACCCAAAGGGCATTTTTGCATAAAAAAAGCCCCTAATCACTGTAGTACAGCGATTAGGGGCTTGCTATGATTTATAGAACGACCTTAACCGTCAGGTCTTTCCATTGCTTCGGCCAAAGCACGCAGCCACGCGAATTTCGATAAGAACGAGCCTTATCGTAATCCACATTTAATTGTAAAAATCTACGTGATTCAAGAACGTGGATTTTTAATTGCTGCCTGTGCGGCGGCTAGGCGGGCGATGGGAACACGGTAGGGAGAGCAGCTGACGTAGTCCAGGCCAACATTGTGGCAGAACTCGACACTGCTGGGATCGCCGCCGTGCTCGCCGCAGATGCCCAGACCCAGGTTCGGGTTGGTCGCGCGGCCATCGTGGGCAGCCATCTTGACCAGCTTGCCAACGCCGATCTGATCCAGATGCTGGAACGGATCGCTCTCGTAGATCTTGTTCTCGTAGTATGCGCCCAGGAACTTGGCAGCGTCATCACGGCTGAAGCCGAAGGTCATCTGGGTCAGGTCGTTGGTGCCGAAGCTGAAGAACTCAGCTTCCTTGGCGATCTCGCCGGCAGTCAGGGCTGCACGGGGGATCTCGATCATGGTGCCGACCTCGTACTTCATGTCAACACCGGCAGCGGCGATCAGGGCATCAGCAGTCTTGACGATGACGTCCTTGACGTACTTCAGCTCCTTGACCTCGCCAACCAGAGGAACCATGATGTGCGGGGTGATCATCTTGCCAGTCTCGGCAGAAACCTTCAGGGCAGCCTTGATGACAGCATTGGTCTGCATCTCGGCGATCTCCGGGTAGGTGACGGCCAAACGGCAGCCACGGTGGCCCATCATGGGGTTGAACTCGTGCAGGCTGACAACGACGTTGTTCAGCTCTTCGGTGGTCATACCCATGTCCTTAGCCAAAGCCTCGATATCCTCGGCCTTGGTGGGCAGGAACTCATGCAGCGGCGGATCCAGATAACGGATGGTCATCGGACGGTCGCCCATGATGCGGTACATAGCGGTGAAGTCGGCCTCCTGGAACGGCTCAACCTTGGCCAGAGCGGTCTTGCGCTCCTCAACGGTACGGGCGCAGATCATCTCACGGACAGCGGCGATGCGGTCCTCGGCGAAGAACATATGCTCGGTACGGCACAGACCGATGCCCTCAGCACCCATGTCAACGGCGTTCTGGGCGTCGCGCGGGTTGTCGGCGTTGGTCATGACCTTCATCTGGCGGTTGGCGTCAGCCCAGCCCATGAAGCGCTTGAAGTTAGCGTTCTCGGTGGAAGCGACGGTAGCGATCTGGCCCTCGTAGACGTTGCCGGTGGAGCCGTCGATGCTCATCCAGTCACCCTCGTGGAAGGTGTGGCCGTTGATGGTGATGACCTTGGCGTCATAGTCGATGGCGACGTCGTTATCGTTGCCGCAGCCGGAGACGCAGCAGGTGCCCATGCCGCGGGCGACAACAGCAGCGTGGCTGGTCATACCGCCGCGGACGGTCAGGATGCCCTGAGAGACCTGCATGCCCACGATATCCTCGGGGCTGGTCTCCAGACGGACCAGAACGACCTTCTTCCAAGCGTCGTCCTTGACCTTCTCCTCTGCATCCTCAGCAGAGAAGACAACGCGGCCGCAGGCAGATCCCGGAGAAGCAGCCAGGCCCTTGCCGATAGCCTCGGCAGCCTTCAGAGCGGCAGCGTCAAACTGCGGGTGCAGCAGGGTGTCCAGCTGCTTGGGCTCGACGCGCAGAACAGCGGTCTTTTCGTCGATAACGCCCTCGTCGACCAGGTCGCAGGCGATCTGCAGAGCAGCCTGGGCGGTGCGCTTGCCGTTACGGGTCTGCAGCATGAAGAGCTTGCCATCCTCGATGGTGAACTCCATGTCCTGCATATCCTTGTAGTAGTTCTCGAGGCGGGTTGCGATCTCAACGAACTGATCGTAGACCTCGGGCATCTCCTCATGCAGCTTGCTGATAGGAGAAGGAGTACGGATACCGGCGACGACGTCCTCGCCCTGAGCGTTGATCAGGTACTCGCCCATCAGCTTCTTCTCGCCGGTGGCGGGGTTACGGGTGAAGGCAACGCCGGTGCCGGAACGCATACCGGAGTTACCGAAGGCCATCTGCTGCACGTTGACAGCGGTGCCCCACTCGTAGGGGATCTCGTTCA
>OLPN01001477.1_pt1 | contig 20902 bp, 26 predicted proteins | sample 1672601 | NCBI WGS metagenome assembly OLPN01 (sample SAMEA3136704, study PRJEB25190) | human gut metagenome | reverse complement strand
TATCAATTATTTTTAATGTATTTAATATATACGTAATGAATTATAACAGTGATTCTGTTAATTATCTATTAATACATACTTTATCACGCTATATGAGCCCTGTTCCAATATTATTCATTGGTTATTTATTATGTATGATTTTAGAACCATTGATAAAAGAACCATTAAAGAAATATTTACCTCTTATTTTTATGTTTCTAACTTCAATAGGTATTTTCTATTTAGTAATAAGATTTTTTTAAAGAATGAAATAAAAGAAATACAGAAATTTATAGCAAAGAGAAACGAGTTGATTTTAATGAATAGATCAATTAGAAAATATGGTTTTGTACCATACTCTTTGTTAAAGATTTAAATAAGGAAAATAAATGATGAACGATTTAATATTAAAATTAGTTAATTATGTTTTACCAAATTTTTACCATAATCTATGTCGATTGATTGCTATTACATTATTGCTATTCTTTATAATATTTGTATTATCAAGATCCAATATGATCCATATTTTTTTTAAAAGGATATTATCTAATAATTTTTTTAAGATATGTATCGCTATTATATTGCTTTTAGGAACAATTGCTGGATGTGTAATATCAATAGTTGAAGCGTTTTGTTTAGTGCTTTCACCTGTTCTTTTTATGGATAGCACATCTTTAAATATAATACGATTTGCTATTTATCATCTAATTCTAATATGTATACTCAATATAATAATTATAAAAGTATGTCAGACTGATTTATTAACTGATTCTACTTCATCATTCTTTTTTGTGTTCATTACTTGTTTCGCAGTTCTATTTGCTATTTGAAAGCATAAAGACAATGCAAAAAACCAATAAATCATTAAATTTATTGAATCACCTATTGTAATTCCGAATTCTGTAAAAAATTGTTCAGTAATAGTTTTTCCAAAATAAATTGTTAAAGTATTATCAAAATAAGTTGATAAAGTAGTTTTTAAACCAATTATTAAAGTGAATAATATTCCTGAAATAAAATCGATGGTAAAAGATATTGTTGCCTGTTCATATTTCAGCTTATATTTTTTTGAAATACTTGCATTATAAAATAAAGATAAAATTACCATTATAATTATACTGATAAATAAGACTATTAAAATATACATCAAAACATAACGATTATTATGGTTGTCACTCATCTTGTCAACAACGTAATATGAAATACACATTGAAATAAAAGAAAAAAATAGATTTGCACAAATTGTTTTTATAGCAAGGTAACTATAATGCAAATAGTATTTTAAATCCAAAAAGAAATTTGATGCTTTTTCAAAAAAAATACATAATTTCTTTAAAGTTGGTTTTAACAAAGGCATCAAAGGCCACAAAGTTAAAAAATAAGTAATTATATTATTATATAAATGCAATCTACTTAATAAATAAAGTACCACTATCGATAACAAACAAACTACATTAACAAATAAGTCATAATAATTGTTAGAATCTATCCAATCTAAAAATGAAGTTATCAATTTTTTTAAGACTTTAAAAAGAGAAGCTATCACTTCAAATATAAAAAACAATAACTCTTTTAAAAATTTATATTCTGGCAAATTCTTCAAAATCAAGACACCTTTCATAAAAAAATATGAAATCATTATACTCGTAAATATGCGATTATTCAATAAATACCAATTTCTTAAGGAGGAAAGACAATGAACATAACTTTTTTAAAGAACGTCATCAAAAGAAACCAGTGGACAGTATATCGTCTTGCAAAAAATATGAACGTTGAACAAAATCGAATAGAAAAAGTAATAAATGAAAAAGTAAAAGATCCTCGTAATTCAACTATTGTAAAAATAGCAAAGGCACTAGATCTTAATGAATATGAATTTGCTGAATTATGCGATTACAAAGTCAATAAACAATCATGTATACCACTTGAAATTAAAGATGAAAATGATATTCATTACGGTGGGAATCCCTTACTTGGAGAATGGATTACAGGAACTTGTCCTAAATGTAAAAAAGATGTGCAATTAGGAATGAATTACTGTTCAAATTGCGGACAAAGGCTTTTATGGAATGAAGAGGAATAATGAAAATGAATCCAAATCAACAAATAACACTATTACTAATTATTGATTTCATCTTTGTATTGGTATCCCTAGTTACAATCAAAAGAAAACCATTATGGACAAATTTTCTAATAAAAAGAATCTTAACATTATTATTTTGTAATATCGTATTCTTTTTGACACTCTATTTACTTCATTGACATATATAAAAATTTAACTAAAAAATAAAGAAAGAAGGAAAATAAAAATGAAGTTAAAAGATAAGAAAATTACTCAATGCAGCTATATTGGATCTAATGGAACAAAATATAATTTGGGATATGGAAATAACTTATCTCCTGAAATCTCATTAAAGCTACAAACTTGTCAAGTTAGTAGTCTGCTTTTATTTTGGAATAATTTAATAAGTTTTATGAAAAACTCACTGAAAATACCATTACACTTTGTAATGATGTACATGTTATTAATGAGCATCTATGGTATGAACATTATGATAACAGGTACTTATCAAGTTTATCTTTCTGACGTTTTCATCACATCTTTTTTTCTTAAAGCAATAACTAGTTATGCTTTATTTATTATGTCCGTTGGATTGTTTCAAGAATTTGTTTTAAGAAAAAAAGTAATGATCAAATATATAACATTCCTATTTCGTCTAATAATTTTGTACATAGTATGTTGTTTATGCATAAAAACACCAACATTTGATATTGAAACGTCATTTAATATACCAGAGTATTATGCAATATTAGAATTTATTGGACAAATTATAACGCTCATTTTGAATACTATAAAAGATTACTGGTTATACAAACATAATCGCTTTATCTATTTTAAAAATTAAATAGCAATATAAGAATAGCTAATTTTGTTGAAAATTATTTATTCTTTATAAGAAAAGAAGAGGAGAGAAATAATGATTAAAGACTTATTTATAATTTTATTTGGTTTATTATCTATTGAGAGTATTGATGAATATGAAAAAGCAAAAAACACAACAAGATGACTAAAAAAATTTTTATATTAGGAAAAATATCAGATATATTTCTTATATTTTATTTAATTTATTTTTTCTTTGTCAGATTTAAAGACCCTAATCTAATTTTTGCTCTAAATGTGATAAGTGTAATGAAACCTTTTGCTATATTCGCCGGTTTTGTATTATTTTTAGAATTTATATCATGAAAGGACATATAAAAATGAATAAAATCAATAATTACATAGAAAAACATACTATATTAAGTTCAATATTATTATATTTTGTAGGGTATTTATTTGTAGGAAGTTTAATTATATCTTTTACTCCTTCAAAATACCAAATTTACACACGATTACTCATATCTCTGTTTCTTTTCTTTTTTATAATCAGGATTTCAAGAAAAGAATTTGATAATATAATTGAACAAATCAACGAAGTATTGGGTACAGGAGCATTAATAACAGCAGTGACAACATTTATTATTTTTGTGATCAATATTGCTTTAACATTCCTATCAGTAGTTATTTTTAAACAAACAACTGTAAATAATAACATTATTAGTATTTTATTTGCTCAACACCCTTATATCATGGGCTTAATCACGATATTATTATTGCCATTTGTTGAAGAACTACTATTTAAATCACAAATATTTAAAAATACCAAATTTCTTAAAGAACATAAAGTTATTAAAACAATCATAGTTGCCTTATTATTTGCCAGTTTCCATTGTATTACTGAAATTATAGCACTAAATTACAAAGTTATATTTTCATTGATCAACTATTTTATATTTTATGTAATCACAAATACAATATATATTAAAAGTAATTATAACATTATGAAACCAATAGCAATCCATATGTTATTAAATACATTATCTTTAGTAATCAGTATATGATCTCATTGAGCCATTTTGGCTCTTTTTTTATTTTAAAATGCCATGGGTATAACAAATGAATGCTTTATTGTATATTGCTAATAAAAGAAAGGAGTGTTTTTATGAAAACTTAAAAAAAATTATATGAAACCTATCCAAGACTTCTCAGAAAAATAAATGAAATATATAATAAGTAAGAAGTTTGAAAAATAAAAACTAAATATTAAGCTAATTAATGAAAAAGAAAGGAAGGATATTAATGCTTAAATTTGCAAAAAACTTTATCATTAGTCTAATAGTATCATTATTTGTTGTGTATTCTCAGGATTATCCTGTTCAACCAGCACAGCAAAGTATACTAGCATATTTTGTTCACTTAATAATATTATATTTACTTGGCGACATGTACAAAAAGTATTTAGAAGATGAGGGCTATAACACATCCATATTGTTAATATTTTTTTGTGTGTCTGTTGCAACGATTCTTTCAATTATACTAATTCCCCTTATTACTGGTATGACTTACAGTAACGGTTATAATGCGTTGAACTTCATCAAAACTATTGAACAAAATTTAACAATCTTGAATATTGGCATGTACTGTTATGACAATTATTTTATAGAATTGAAATAAAAAAATTGAATAATTATGATATACTATTGGTGCAGTCATTGGACTAGCAAAGTGTATTAAGAGAAAGGAAGTACTTCAATTCTTCCTTTTTCACTATTTTGAATATAAACAATATTCTCAAAATTAATAAAAATAATATTTTCTACTATCAACGTGTATGAATGAATTCTTAAATTTATTTTTAAATCTTTTATTTTAAATTAAATATGCTATACTATATGTGTAGTCGTTGGACTAGCATTAATAGACTAAATGAAAAAGGAAGAATTGCCGTTCTTCCTTTTTCGCTATTTTGGATACTAGCATCAATAGACTTAAGCAGTTAAAACTACTTTAATATAAAAGCGGTAATAACTAGAATTAAATAAAGAATAACTAAATATTCCATTTAATCCTCTCTTAAAGTCACATCAATGCTAGTCTCCTAGTATGATGTTTAAACATGCTAGATCCTCCATAGGCACTTAAGTGCTTTAAAATTATATCATAATATAAACCATATTTCGACAAATTATAACAATAATAATATAGTTCATAAAATCTGAAATATTTTTCTAAACTACGTGGAAAAAAAGTTGAGATTTTATTTATTGCCGTATGCTATACTAATAATAGTTAAAAGAACAGCAATCTTTTAACTATGTTAAATCAATTTAGCAGTTGATTTAAACATTTATCTTTTCAAGGGTTCTATAATCATAGAAACCCTCCCAATTTTTCTCAAAAGAGCCAACTTGGCTCTTTTTTATTTTGGAAAAAAAGTTGAGAAATAATTTTTCAGTTAGTGCTATTATACAGATGGTTGGATCTCTCCATAGTCCAACCTGATTTTTTCATATTCCATTTTTATTAGTTAAGATTAAAAATCAAGTCTTGTAATCATCATTCTTAACTGATAAAAACTTCCTTTTTTAAAATCCAAGATTGAGCTGTCATCAAGCTCTTTTTTGGTATAAAGAAGAAAATTATAGAAAATATTCAAAATATTCAGCGATATTCAGCAAATATTCACTTTTCGTGGAAAAAAAGTAGAGAAAACGGTTATTTATATATAGTAAAATATCTATAGTTGAAAGTTATGTAAATGACCTTTCAACTTTGTGGACTCTTAAATGATATTTTCAAGTTCGTTTATAATCAAATCAATCTCATTTATTGAGTCCTCTCCCAAATAAATAAAAGAGCTAAGTTGGCTCTTTTATTTTATCTAGAAACAAAGAAAGGATACTTACTATGAAAGAGACCATTCAATTAGTTCAGGATAATGAGCATGTTATTAATGAAAAAGCTTTTAGAAAAGAGAATGTAGAAAAACTTTTATCAAATCTTCGTTGTATAGATGTAGCAACAAATATTTTAAATCTTAATATGGAACGTGCTAGAAGCAATCAAAGATATTTGAAAGCAAAAGAACATAGTTCAATGGTATTTGATTTAAAGTCAAACAGAGTATTTTGGAATGCAAGAACAGGAAGTCAACCTCTCAATGTGGTTGACTTTTATTGTGAGTATAATCAATTCTCTAAAGCTGAAGGACTTGCTAAACTTTTAGATTTTTATTACACAAAATATGATGGAATTGATAAGGATATTTATTTATATGATGAAGAACTTGAAGAAACATATCGACAAAAAGAATTTGTTCTACCTATTGCCAATGAAAATAATCAAACAGTAATTGATTATTTAACACATAAAAGATGTTTAGATAAAGATTTGGTTGAGGATCTAATAAATAAGCATTTGTTATTTGAAGATACTTTTCATAACGCTGTATTTATATCATACGATTTAGAAAATAAAGAAAAGCCTGTTTTTGGTTGTCGAAGAGGAACAGGAGAAACTAAATTTCAATTAGATGTCTATGGTTCAAATAAGCAAAATGGATTCTTTTACAAATGCCCTATTCCTACAGATACATTGGTTGTTACTGAAGCAGTTATTGATGGATTGAGTTATGCTACTTTAACCAAAGATAATCCTAATGCTCATATCCTTGCATCATCAGGTTGCGGTTGTGCCCTATCAACTTTGAAATACAATCTTAAAAATAATGAAGAACTCAAAAATATTAAAAAAATAAGACTAATGCTTGATTTAGATGATGCTGGAAAAACAGCTTCCAATAAAATAATTGAAGCTTATAAAAATAAATCTCTTTTTAAAATATCAGAAAATGAAAGTATTGAAGAAAAAGCATTTGATATTAAAAGTGTAAAATTCAAACTTAAAGGACATGAACAGTTAAAAATAAATGATCTTAACCAGCTTTTGCAAGTAAAACATTATTATGAAGAAAATGCTAGAAAAAGAGAAATCATGAAAGAACACCCTGAACGTTATACTGTTTTAAAAGTACACGATAGTTATGATTCAAAAATTGAACCAGTAGAAAATGAACAAAATGAAGAAATCAATGAACATGATGCACAAACTTTGTAAAAGAGCCAACTTGGCTCTTTTATTACATTAATTAGAAAGGAACATTTAAATGGAATATAAAGAAACACAAAACAGTATTTTATTCAAAAATGAATATGAAGAAGAATTTTTAAAACTAACTAAAGAATTTGGTGTTGACGCTGTAAGTAAAGCTTACTCTAATGATGAATTTTCTATATATTTCTTCTCATGTATTGAAGATCAGGATAAAATAAATAGTCTCATGAATTCATTAAAGAAAAAAACAAAATGTGATATTATTGAAAATTTTGATTTAGATAACAATGAACTTACTACTAGAACTAAAACTAATAGTGGATATAGAAAAACAACTAAATCATTAAAAGATCTAATTCAAAAAAGGATAAGCAAAGAAGAATTCTCTAAAATAAACGATAAATTAGACTATGAGCTTCTAAACAAAAATAGTATTCAAGAAAAGATAAAAGTGCTTTCACACGACTTAAAAAAAGACAATGTTAAATGTTATATTGATAATAAGACAGTAAATTTAGGTATTGGTTTCAGTAATCTCAAAAGGCTATGGCTTTCAATAGATATTGATGATCCTCATGATTCAATGACACATATTATCAAAAATCTTCAAAATAGAATATATGATGAAATCCAATCTTTAAGCATCAACGAATGGGCAAAGGAAAGATATGAAAAAATAAATTCTGTACATCCTTTAGAATATTTTATTGATGATGCTACAAATCTTAAAGAAAGTTTAGAATCATTGAATGTTACATTGCAAGATTCTATGGAACTGTACTATTCCTATATAAAAGACATGATTATTTATCATGCCATGGAAAAATCTTTTTCGTGTAATTGGATATGTGATAAAAAAGATATTCAAGAACAATATCACCTTGATAATAGTGAATTCAATCATGTAATTTCTCTTCTTGAAGCAAGTGATATGCTTACCTATTGCGAATATGATGAAGATACAAAACAAATTGATTTTAATTTAAGGACAATTTATAACATTGGCTATATTGATGAATATAGCCAGTTTGGTGATTATCATGATTTAAAAAACAATTATTTTCAAAATATATTTGATGAAGATAAAGATATGGAAGTCAAAGAATCTCATGAAAATTTTCCAAAAGTAGTAACTTGTAATGGAAAAGATACCCTAGCAGCGGATCGTGATTTTACTTGCTACAATGAAAAACATCTTGAATTTGCAAAAGAAGTATTTAAAGCGGATTATTTTGATGCTCTTTATCAAGAAAATATCATTGAACATGAAAACACAGAAGAAATTGAACAAGACAATCAAATAGAACTTTAAAAAGAGCCATTTTGGCTCTTTTGTTTTTATATAAATAGAAAGAAGGATAAAAAATGGATACTTATTATACTATCAATAGAACATACGATGAATATGAAAATGAACCATATACAGTAACAATGAAAAAAGGTGACGATAATAAAACATATAGTGAAAAATTCAGAACAGAATTCGAAGCTTATTCGTATATCAATGATTCAAGGTTTTATGAAGTATTTCAAGCGTTAGACGGATTAGGATGGTCATATTCAGCCAATGGTGTGGATATTTTTACTGAATTTACTTCACCTTTAGGCGAAACCATCATAAATGATTTCACGGACATAACTTTTGATTATACAAAAATTGAATCTGTTCAAAAATTAAAATCTCAAATGAAACGAACTTATGATAAGTTTAATGCATATGAATTTGCTCTATCAAATTTACCAGATTTTAATTTAACTGCTAATGATCTAAAAGATTTTGTAGAGGATGGTAAAGCGATTAAAGATATATACTTAAGTGCTTATAAAGAACTAGATAAAATCGTTGATTGTTTACAAAATGATAAACAATATATCTTTAAACCTCATAAACAACAATCAAGCAGCCGACTTAATTTAAACAATAAAATTGCTAATTGGCTAGTTGAACATCAAAGTGTATTAGATGACTTATCCTCATATTGTGACATTGAAACAGAAGAATTAATATCTAGCTTAAATACTAAGCAAAGTCCAAATATTATTTTTAATAATGGTACTCCTTTTAAAGTGATAATGCGTGATGAAGAAACAAATGTAGCATTATTAAAAAATGATAAATCAGGGTTCTATAATGTTGCTTGTGACATCAACAAAGAAAATAACAGTTGGGCTTATAGTCTTGTATATACTGAAGATTATGATACAGCTAAACTATTCTATGCAAACAAAACAGCCGAAAAAATGGATTATGAAAAATATAAAGTAATAGGTTATCTAGTAGAAAATTACCCTACTGTTGATTTTGAAAATATAAAAAGTATTGTAGAACATACAAAGGAAATCTATCAATATGATGTTGAAGATAAAGCTGGTGAAAGAATAACACTTGAAGATTTAAGCGAATTTATTACTAAAATGTATATCGAAAATGATTATCAAAACAATAATATTGCATTTATTCAATCACCTATTCCTGATATAGGAAACTTGGAATTATTAGACCAATTCTATAATAATGATTTAGAAATTGAAGAAATACAACAAGATGATGAACTAGAAATATAGAAAAGAGCCTACTTGGCTCTTTTTAAGTATTTAAAAAGGAGAATTTAAAAATGGATGAAAATAAAAAGGAACTTTCTAAAATTTGGTTTCCTGAAGGAACAAAAATAAAACTAAATCATATGAACGATCAAACAAAACCTGTTCCTGAAGGAACGATTGGAACAGTAAAATTTGTAGATGATGAAGGTACAATTCATATGCAATGGGAAAATGGTAGTTCTCTTGCTTTAATTTTAGGAGAAGATGATTTTGAAGTAGTAGAAGAAAATACAATGGAAAAACCATTTAGTAGAACTATTTTATATTATAAAAATTTTGCCTTTGGAAATAATGATCAAGTTTATGAATCATCAATTAAAGAACTAAAAAAAGAAATAGAAACTAGATGGTTTTATCATGCTGAAGCAAATATAAATAGTAAGGATGAAGAAAGCTATAAAAACTTTATAGACTGGACAAGAATGGTCATTCAAATCCATGATATGGATGATGAAGAATTTGTTGATAAAATCTTAAAAAGACATTCCAATTATCCTCCAATAGAAGATGTGGGTTTTAGATTTATAAATGATGGTTGTGATGTTTTTAAATCCGAAGTTTTAAATCATTTACTCTATGAAGCACAAAAAATTACTTGTCCTGAAGAAAATATGAATGTATTAGGTATGATAATTGAAAAATGTTCTGATTTAATAGATATGTCAAATGAACAATTTTTTAAAACATATGATAAATTAAACAATGAAAACAAAGAACTCAATATTAAAAATTATACCAATGCAATCTTAAAAGATGTAAAAGAAAATGCCTCTTATAATAAATATACAATCGTACAAGGCTATGATAATAAAACAAATATTGAGTTTTGGAATGACTATAATGAACGTGTAGAAGAATTAGATGTCAATCATTTTAGAGCAAAACTCATTAATGACTATCTACAGTTTGCTGAAAATAATATAGGCTCAAATATGGATGAAGAAGAAAAAAAATCATTCAAAGGCTGGATAAAATGCTCATTAGATTTTTTAAAGATGCCCTATCAAAAATTTGCTGAATCTATTGAACAAAATAAATATGATAATGAATTCCTAGTATTTAAAAAATTTCATGATAAAAATAGTGAACTGAAGACACTTAAATTAACAAGTATTGATGGTACAGCCTATCTTACAACTAAAATGCTTGGTGATGTTACTAATCAAGAGGATGAAATAAAACATAATAATGAAATCGAACATTTTCAAATTTTTCTTAATAAGTATGTTCCTGATTATAAATGTTATATCTTCCCTCATTATGCTGATGTAGGACATAAAAATAGAATAATGGATGTCTATAATGATAATCTTCATAATACATTGGAAAATATTTTTGAAACTGCTGATATTCATTCGGGAATAGATCTAAAATTTAATGAGTTAGGAGATTTGGTTTTAAGATGCTATGGGAATATGTATCATTATGTTCCTGATAATGTGACATTAGAAACAATTACAGATTATCATATTGTCCCTGTTGATAATAACAATGAAAAAATCAATCTTTATGAAGAAATTTTTGGTAATGATGAACAGGAACTTCAACAATCACAAGAAGAAAATGAATATGAATTAGAACAATGAGCCAACTTGGCTCTTTTAAATTAGAGGATAAATCATGAATACAATTCAAATGAATTTATTTGATTATTTCTATGAAGATGATTATTTTTCTGTTAAAGATGCTACCGAAGTTATCAACAATGTTAAGAATATGCAAGTAAATAATGAATCTGTGAGAGCAAGAATCTATGAAGGTGTTGAAAGAGGAATATTTACAAAAATTAGTCGAGGTGTCTATCAAGTTAAATCTCAAATACAAGGAAAAGAAACCAAATGTTTATTAATAAATGGTGATGGTAGAGATTTAAGTGCTATTCCTGATAAAAGCATTGATGGTATTGTTACTGATCATCCCTATTTGCTTACAAAATCTTTAAAAGGTGGAAATAGAAACTTTGCTGAATATGAACTCTTCAGATATGAAAAAAATGACTTTGTAGAGAAACAGAGAGTATTGAAAGATGGAGCTTTTCTTGTTGAATTTTTACCTGAAGAAAATGAAGACAACATGGAGTATCTTTATAACATCAAAAAAATGGCAAAAGATGCTGGATTTAAATATTATTCTAAAGTCCAATGGACAAAAGGAGCTTTTGTAAGCAATACAGGAAGAAAATCAAGCAACTGTGAAGATGTCATGATTTTTTCAAATGGAAAACCTAGAGAATTAAGGCTTAATCAAAAAAAGAATTTACAAATTGCAAAAAGTCACGGTATTGACGTAAAGGGAAAAAATTCTTATGAGATACGTGATATTTTAGAAGAAAATGACTTGCCTATCCACTATATGTCTGGAACATCTAAAATGCTTCCTACCGCATTTGACTATCAACCAGCAAAAGCAAAAGAAAAAATACACTCTGCCGAAAAACCAGTTGAACTTTTAGAAGATATTATTCATTGCATTTCAAAGCCTTATGAATTGCTTTTAGACCAATTTGGCGGTTCAGGTAATTTTGCTATTGCTTCTCTCAATACAAATCGTAATGTAATTGTTATAGAAAAAGATGAAGAAACCTATGATAAGATGAAAGAAAACATTTTAAATAATAGTAATGCTACAGTTCAAGAAGATAAAGAAAATACTATTGAAATAGAATTATAATAAAGAGCCAACATGGCTCTTTTAACTTTAATCAATAAAAAAGAAAAGAGGAAATAATTATGTACGTATGTTTTAAACAAGATTTAAAAAGAAATGTAAGCTATGTCGGAAATACTGACACAATGGCCATCGGTTATGTTGAGGAAATCATTAATATCTCTGATACAGTTGATGAAGAACTTGTAAAAGAACTTGATGAAGATATGACTGTAAAATTAATGAAAGAAGGTCTATGTGATGTCGAAGAATAGTAAGAAAAAATGGACACCTACTCCAGAACAACTTGAAAAGTATAAGAAACAGGTTGAAGAAACTAAAGAACTGTCAAAAACAGCCATAAGAGATATTTTTGATAATTATAGAACCGACCAAGACAAGATGATAGAATACTTTCTATTTTCATCACGATTCTATAACTATTCACCTAGAAATACCGCAATGATTTTTCAACAAAACCCTCATGCTACATTTGTCCAATCAAGTGCATCATGGATCAAAATGGGTGCCTATCCGAAAAAAGGAACGCACGGAGCAAGTATTCTTGTTCCACAGACAAAAAAGTTTATTATCGCTGATAAAGATACTGTTATAAAGTATCAAAAGCTTACTGATAATTATAGAGACACTATTTTGAGTACTAACGCAAAATATGTTGCTGTTGCCCTATCCGAAGCATGTGCTGAAATTAAAGAAAAAGCTAAGGCTGGTGAGTATGATATAAAAGAAAAACTTGTATTTGGAAAAGGAACTGTCTTTGATATATCGCAAACGACCTATCCAAAAGAAAAATATCCAGAAATTTTCTCTGTTGGCATAGCGGATGAAAAAGCAAACTTTATGTACAAAGCAATAGCAAATTATATTAATGAAAGAACCCCCTATTCTATTGAAGATGTAGAATTAGATTCAATTTCATTAGGTGGATTCTTCTCGCCTTCATCAAATGCAATTTGCATCAATACTATCTGTGAAGATACAAAAAAAATCTATGTCATGTTGCACGAACTGGGACACGCATTTTATTATAATCTAGAAGCACAAAAAAACGAAAAGGAAAATATCCAAAGTTCAACTCTACTTACAACAGAGAGAAAAGAAATTGAAGCGGATATATTTGCTATAATGTCATTAGGAATGTAAGGCTTTGAGTTAGATGACCAATTAAAGTCACATCTAAAAGGTAATTATAACTTATATATCAAACAACTTGAAAACGCTGGTAAATCTCATGAAGATATATCATTGGATATTGAAAATCTTTCAACTAATGTCATGTCAAAATTTAATAGTCATGCTAAAGAAATGAATCAATACATTGAAGAATATACTCTACAACAAGAACAAGAAACTTCTTTAGAAGAAGATGAAATTGTTGAAGAAACAGATGAAATTGAAATGAGTTTTTAAAAGAGCCAACTTGGCTCTTTTAAATTTATCAAGAAAGGAAAAAATAAAATGAATGAATTGTTAAATAAAAAAATAAATGAGTTAGTATCTACCTTGAAAGGATCTAATATCAATGAAAATGTTGCTCTTGCACGTATCAAAGAGCTTTTCCCCAGCGAAGAATTCAAACATGAATTCATAGAAAACTCTACAGATTTTTATATTGAAGATAAAGAAACGATTCGTCTTTCTTCTAATAATGAAACTAAAATTGTTATTAGTTATCCTGAAGGTGACCGCTTGGGAAACAGCCTAGCGAATTCTGATACTGATATATGGATTGAATACCTAGATAATGACCGTATAGAAAAGATACCTTTGTTTGAATATAAACAAGTTGATGAACAAGGACTCAATATAATCAATGAAAAAATGGAAGATCTATTAAAAGAAAATAAACCAACCAAAAAGTATGTGTTATCTTATATAAAAGAATATTTAGACAAATATCCTCCTAAATTACCAAACGATTTACTTGAAAGAACAGATGATACAATTTTGCTAGATAAAGATGTAAAAACAGCAGTAATAAATGCCATGAAGGAAATTGCCGAATATGATGCTGGTGAAGCCTATGACCAATATATGTATGGATCAAACGGTGGTATGGATGTTGAAAACTGGGAAATGCAAACCTGTGAACAATTTAGATTGACACATTTACCTGAAAATGTTGAAAGACTATATAAAAATGAAATTAAGGATACCTATTTACTGTACCCTGAAGCAGAAAAAAATTTACGTGAATTATTTGCTGAATATTCAGTTGAATTAGATAATGCAGATATGCTAAAAAATAACAAGGAACTTATCGCTTCTTATTTCAATGACATGTATAAGATAACAAAATCCCAAGAAATATTCATATCCAAATATAATGACTATTTTCAAAATTCACATGTTCAAAATGAAAAAATTGATTACAAACTATTAAATTTTGATAGAGAAGATTTTAGAGAATATTTAAAAAGCTATTGTATTTTAAAGCCTGTAAATCTAGAGGATATTGATACAGATATAGCACATTATAAATTTTTATTAAACCATAATAAGGATGTAATGAAATTATCAGAAAATAATATTTCTCCAAAAGATTTAGCATACAAAAGTAATGATGAAATAAACAACACACTTAATGAACTTGATGAACAAATAAATGTCAGTAAAACAAAACTTAAGGATCTTCTAAATCAAGAAACACATTTCTTCCAGTTTATAAAAAAACATAAACTGGAAAATGAAAAACTAGATGTCATGAATGAAATAGCTCATAAAAAAAACATCAGAACTTATTTAAATTCACTGTTAGAAAATGAAGATGCTAAATTAAAAATCAATAGTTTAAAATCATTAAAAGAACTAGGTGAAATATATAACGAGCAGGTATCTCAATTAGATATTGTATATGATGAAATTGATAAAAACAACATTATTCAAACTCTCTCATTCTTTGAAGACCTGCCTTTTAAATTGATGAAAAACCCCTCTAGTATTCAATCAATTTTAGATAACAAATTAGATGAAATTAATGAAATAAATAAACGTTATCATGAAATTCATAGAGATATTGCACGTTGTGAAGAAATTAAAAAACAAGCTATGCATGAAGTATTTGAAAAAGTTATAAATGAAGAAGAAAATAATCAATATGAAGAACAAGAAGATGAATATGAACTAGAAATATAACAAAGAGCCAACTTGGCTCTTTCTAAATTATAAGAAGGAAACGCTATGAAAATAAATTATACAACTGCATCAACTAGCACTTTTAAACCTTTGTATGTTGCTAAAATATCATATAGTTCAAATGAAAAAGAATTATCGGTCAATCTTATGAATAAATTGATACAAAAAAATTTTGTGATCGTTGATTTAAATGATTGTCTTGTAGGATATATAGAAAATTACAATGAATATTTAGAATTGGCTATCAATGTTTGCAAAATAACAAGAGCTGATAAAGAAAATAATCAATTAGGTTCCCCTATTTATACACCAATAAGAAGAAATACGTCAAAATTTATTCTTGAAAAAAATTTGCAGGATCTAATATATTTTATTAAAAATAATAGTACAAATAAAAAAGTAAATGACTATATTTTTAATAATTTTATTTTGAATGGACATTATGATGTTGATTATAATAAAAGCAGTATTAAAATATGGCTTTCTTCTAGAAATTCCAATACGCTTAACTTTATTTACAAATACGATTCAGATATATCAAAGGACTATTGTAAATTGGATATTGAACTTTCTCCTAGCTTACGAAGAAATATCTATCCGCATGAATTAAATTTATATACCAATGAAAAAGTTGGAAATAGTCATATTTTAAATTATAAAGATATAATCAGCGCACCTCACGAAATCAATGAATATGACCTAACTTATTCTTTTGAAAATGATACATCAATATCTCTTAAAGATTTATATAACTGTTCAATTCAACTATTTGAAAATAAAAAGTTTCTAAATAAAATAACAAACAAATGTATTGAATTGGCAAAACAAAGAAGCAATGATGCCTATACCAATTTGAAACTAGAAAGACTTGGATATGCAATAGAACACTCTGTTAGTGAATGGGAATGCAATCACGCAGAGCAGTATAAATATATTATTTATAAAGAACTTCCAAACAATATACGTTTTAAATATTTAAAATATTTTCAATCACAATTAGACAACATTCTTGACTGGAATAAAGAAATTGAATTTTCACCTAATACTTACAATAAAAAGATGTAGAAAAATCAAGAAATCAAATTTTAAAAGAGCCAGCTTGGCTCTTTTTGTGAAAACTAAATATTTTGACTTTATAGAAAGAAAGGATGATATGTATGAACTATAAAGGAAGCAAAGAAATATGTCTTGCATTAAAAAAGAATATTTATAAACTCAATAATCATCAACGGATGCAAATACTTTTATCTGTTATATCAGAAATTCCTGATTCACTCTCTTTAATTGGGCAAATGGGATTAATTGATCATGACAGAGTTAGAGTACTTCTAGCAAAAGGAGCAACTGGATATACGATCTGTCAAGCATTACTTAATATGATAGAAGTAAAAGCCCCCGACAGTGACGAACTTTCATTAAAAGTTTACGGATATGTCAAACCTATTACTCCTGCGGAACTCAACAATTTCATAGATCTTGCTGTTGAAAGAATTCAGCAACAAGAACTTGAAGGATATGATTTAGAAGAACATCATCAAGAATACGAATTATCTCTTGATGAAATTGAAACATCAATGGGGTTATAATCATGAATAATTTAGTTAATACTATTGAAATCTATTCAGATTTAATGATTTCTAATAATCATGAAAAGGAAAATTTAAAAGAATATCTTATTGAAAATATAAAAGATAAATCATTCAGGAATGAATTCGTAAATGAAATCAATGATTTTATTTCTTCGCCCTACTTTTCTTTTCTTGAATCAAGTTATAAATCTACAATAAACGAATTGATTAAAAATATTAATGAACAATTCAAAGAAAAACATATATTAAATAAGAATTTAAAAGGTAAAGTATATGAAAGTGCAATTACACTTGAACAGTATGCTACTTTACTAGATAAACTGCATGTTAAAGATATGGATAATATCTTTATATATGAGATTAAAGAAAAAAATAATTTCATTAATGAAGGAAAAGTCGGTATTTTATTGAATTTAGATAATGAAGTCAATATTATTGATATACCAGTTTCTATCAATGATCCATTACAAATGAAAATCATAGAAGAACAAATAGCATCAATTATTACACAAGAAAACATCAAAGAAAATCAATATGAAAATGAACAGTTTGAACAAGAAAACGATGATTTAGAAATTTAATAAAGGGCTAAGTTGACCCTTTCTAATATTAAATTAGTGGTGACACGATGTAAAAAAATATGGTAAGTGAAAAATATTCTTTTAATCTATTTATCAATTATTATGATACAATATCTATAAGGAGGTTATGCTTATGAAAAAATATAAATATCATGTATGTATAAAACAACCCTTTGAACATTGTGATCGTATTTTCCCAAACCAACAAAAATATGTATCAGAAATATTAAATTCATTAAAAAAGGATGAAAATATAAAAAAGATAATTATTTTTGGATCAAGTTTAAAACCTACTTGTCACATTGACAGTGACATCGATATTTATCTTGAACTTGATAAAAATAAGAGAGTCAACTTTCCTTTTATTACAAAGGCATATGATTACTGGAACAATTTTACAGTAGATGCCAATTTAAGAAATGAAATAAAGAAAACAGGAGTAACCATATATGAGCGATAGAACTTACCTAGATATTGCAAAAGAAAACTTAATACTAGCAAAAAATATCTATGAATCATTTGATGATGAAATCATGCTCAATTATGCAGGTTATCATTTACAGCAATCAGTTGAACTAACATTAAAATACATTCTTTTTATGAATGGTATAGATTTTCCAAAAGTCCATAGCATTAATCAGTTAATAAATGTATTTGAAAAAAATGATATGTTAGATTTGATACCTGAATATATTGATGATAACAGTGATATGATTACCAACTGGGAATCACAAACAAGATATATATTAGATTATCAAATAGCTAGACGTAAAATAGTAAAAGCATTTCCTGAAATAGAAAACTTAATATCTAATGTCGAAGAAATGTATAAAGAATATGTTAATGAATTTGAAGAAGATGAACAAGAAAATAATTTGGAAATTTAATAAGGGCTACTTTAGCCCTTTTTAATTAAAAATAGCATTATCGAAATCTAGCAAAAGAGCCTACTTGGCTCTTTTTCATCTATATAGCATATAAATTAAATAATTTATCTATCGTGGAAAAAAAGTAGAGGATTTGTCGATTTACATATGCTATACTACAAATGTAGAAGTTTTAAAAAGAATTTCTGCTTTTTATATTCAAATTTAATACAAATAATCATTGAAAAGAGCCAATATGGCTCTTTTCAATTTCCAAAGAAAAGGAGTATATTCATGAATAAATTAGAAAAAAAACTGATAGATCAATTAATAGAACAAAGTGAAAGCAACTATCCAATGCAAAATGCAGTTTCTGACTGCTGTAAAGAATATTTAAATAATAATCAAGTAAACGAGCTTTCATCATTTATAGAATTTTATGAAAATATATTTGAAATTTCAAAAAAACAAGTTAAAGAAATATATTATAAAGAAAGTATATCTATTAACATTGATGAAGCTGTTAGAGTTGCTACTGCTAAAAATCTATTTGAATGCTTATCTGCAAATGATGAAAGCTTTTTAGATTATCTGAAAGATAAAGAAAATCAAGTGTTAAATCAAGAACAAACACAAGATGACATTATCGAAATCTAGCAGAAGAGCCAACTTGGCTCATTCATCAAAGTAGAAAAAATGTTTAGAAATTGTCACAACTGTTATAATATAATAGTTATATAACAAAGATAAAGGAGAATTTATTAATGACAAAAAATGAATTAGTAGAAGCTATTGCTTCAAAAACTGAACTGACTAAAACTGATGTAGACAAAGTAATCACAAGCTTTGCTGACGTAATTACTGATGCACTTGTTAAAGGAGACAAAGTTTCTCTAAAGGGATTTGGTAATTTTGAAGTAAGAGATAGAAGCGCTCGTACTGGTCGAAATCCTCATACTGGTGAAACAATTGAAATCAAAGCAAGTAAATCCCCTGCTTTTAAAGCAAGTTCAGCATTAAAAAAAGCTGTAAATGAATAGGAGGAAAGATCATGAAAACAAAAGAAGAAAGAAAACAAATTGTTGAAGCAGCTTCTTCACTTTGCTCTTTAGATGGATACTCAAAGGACAAAGATTTATTTCAACCATATATCGAAGGAACTAAATCATTAGATGATTTACTTCAAGAAGAATTAAAATCATAATCATTTTCAAAAGAGCCAACTTGGCTCTTTTGTTTTACTTACTAAATTGGAGGAAAAAAAGATGAATGAAAAACACGATAAATTGGATTTAAGCGATCCATTTTTTTCTTATGAAAATCAATTAAAAAGATTTAATGATTTAAAATATAAACACACTAATACTTTAAAAAATAAATTGAATATAAAATCAGAATCAAAATTAGCAATTAAAGAAGAAAACATTGTAAAGATAAAAACTGCTATGCTTATTGAACAAAAAGAAAATGTTCTTGATCAAATAAAACTTGAAACTGAAGATGACAAAATCAATTTTCTAAAAGGAATCAATAAATTTATTTATGAAGATCTATATGATTTTGCTGGAAAGTTCAGAACAGTAGATTTTGTTGGAACAACCAAAGATGATTTTCAACATTATATTGAACCAATGTCTTTAGAAAATTTTGATCTCGCATTTAATGAAGTGTTTCAAGGGTTCGATAAGAATTATTATGAAAGATGTTCGTTAGATCAAAAAGTTGCCCTTTTCTCTTTTAATATGAGTAAGCTGTTTGATATTCAACCGTTTTACAAAGGAAATGCTATTACAACAATATTATTCTCCCAACAATTTGCTGAAAGAGAATTAGGATTAGATATAGACCTAAATAAATTATTGTCGAATGATTTAAATGAATTGTTTGCTTTAGCACATGATAGTGATTTAAAACCATTGATGGATGCAATGAATGAATGTGTAAGTGAACCTCATAAATATGATAAACTATTTGAAGAAGAACATATAAATGAAGAAACAGAAGAAATTAATGACGAACAATCCTTATAATGTGCTTGTCTATGTATGTATATTTTAAAAGAGCCAAGTTGGCTCTTTTATTGTAAAAAATAAGAATTACATCATCATATTTGATAATATTTAAAAAAAGTTTATTTTTTTTGATTTTTAAAAACCCTTATTTTATGCTAGTTTCAGAAGATTAAAAAAATCAATCGTGGAAAAAAAGTAGAGAAAACCGTTTTTGGGGTATGCTATAATTGCTATAGTTGGAAGAAATAGATAAATCCAACATACAGTTGATCAAAAGAAACCATCTAATTCAATCAACTTAAAAAGTATATTCTTTCAGAAATCCACCTGTAGAATATATTTCAAATTCAAAAGAGCCAACTTGGCTCTTTTCATTTTTCATTAATTCATTAAATACATATCTTCATAATTGAGCCAAACTGGCTCTTTTTAAAATCTACTTAAAATGTAGTTGATTAAATGAGAATCAAAAAAA
>OLPN01001473.1_pt1 | contig 20966 bp, 15 predicted proteins | sample 1672601 | NCBI WGS metagenome assembly OLPN01 (sample SAMEA3136704, study PRJEB25190) | human gut metagenome | reverse complement strand
AGTGACCTCTAATTATATTTCTAAATTTATCATCTGTAGAAATAGATGATTCTATTGAAGCAATTTCTGTTATATCACACTTTGAGAAATCTACTTTCGCTTTAGAATAAATATAGGTTAATTTATCTTCAGGCGTCTTATATACTATATTACTATTAGAGATATCTACAAAGCCTTTTACACTAATTGTGTCTAAAGGAGATACAATATCATTCATTTTCCAATAAATAATATGAGACATAACATTTTTCAACTGATTCTCAAATTCAATTTTATCTTGAATGAATTTTTTAACGATTTCATCTGTAACTTCATAGGAATCAGATTGATAACCTAGGACCTCCCTAAGTAATCTTCGTAATAGGTTTTTGGTTATCAAGCTATTTTCTATAGAATACCCATCCGTAACATAACAGTTTTCACATTCGCACAAATCTTTACCATCTTCTATGTAATCACTTAAATCTCTATCTCTAAAAAAGCAAATCCTATGTTTTGAATGTTTTGTCCAATCAATGAGATTATATGTATCACGCACTTTGTACTTTCCACGACAAGGAATTAGATGAATAATTGCGTTTGAAGGTAATTCGTTATAAATGCATGATGAATACAAAGACAAATCCTCTTTTGCCTCTACAAATCCATAAACAATCTCGACTTGATCTTTTTTATAATCGTTTAGGAATTGTGTATATGCAACTGTACGACCCTCTCGTGCACCGCGTAATTCTTCTACTTGCTGCCCCATTATTCAATAATTCTAAATTCATCTAAGCCATGTGCATATTTGTCTAACTCATTGTCAAAAATGAAAGGAGAATGAGTAACCGCAAATAATCCCTTACAATAATCAGATTTATATATATCTTCAAGAAACTGTTTTTGCCATTTTACTGATAAAGACAATTCAGGTTCATCTATGATGATAAAGCAGTTCTTGTTTTCCAAAAATATTTTAGAAAACAATGCAGCAATTTGCTTCTCTCCTGATGATAAATAAGCCAAATCTATGTCTTTATTGGAGAATTCGGGTTTAATCTTAAAATCGAAATTAGTACTATCGTAAACTACATCTTTGTTTTTAAAATACTTACTGCAAATATTTGCAAACATCCTTATTGGTGTTTCACGCTCTTTTAAGTCTTTATGTGTTTGATATAATTTTTCAAAATAATGACACACTACCTTATCTGTGTCATTTTCAATATTTGCCGTATTCTTAAAACCTAAAATTTTCTCAGATAGAAGTCTTTTTTCTCCCGCTGACAATATCGTTTCGTCAACCCTATTTACAACATTCAATATGGTGTCTTCATCAATCTCTTCAAGGTAGGATTTGTCAATAGTCCGATATCGTTCACTAATTATTTCTGATAGATAACTTAATGATAATGAATTTAAACTTTCTCCAAAAAAACGGCGAAGATTTGATAATGTATTCTTTATGATTTTATCAACATCTCCCATTCCAAATTCTACTAACTCCGCAAAATTTTTATCTTCATTATTTTGGTAAGCATTTCTTCTCCGAATACTATCGTCATCAATTTTGTCCCCTAAAACGACTTTTAAATCCTGCTCAATTCGTCTGTATGTTGGCAAATACAATATTAAAATGTCTTCCAACGATTTTTTAAGCATTCTTAATTCATTAATAATATTTTTATGATGCTTATTAGATGTTTCGGTTATTTCAGTTTCAAATTCTTGTAAAATTAAATCAATAGGTATATCATACTTATCACACAAATCCTTTAATCCATCTATATCTAAATTTCCATCCATCATTTTCCGTCTAATTACCATTGGTAATGAACGTAAATGCCGAGGTGTTAATATAATTTTTTCAAGTTCTTGCCTTTTTATTTGAAATACTTCTTCGTTCAATATCAACTCAATACTTTCAAATTCATATGATATTAATTTTGACCACTGAGCTGACAATGTATAAAACAACATCTTCATCAATGTCGTTTTACCTGAACCATTTTCACCTATAAGAATTAATATGTTATCAGTAAACTCTAGCCTACAATCTGGCATAGTACCGTGTAACTTTGAAACTTTAAAACTGTGTAATTTCATCTTAATTTTCATTAATTTAATGGTTCGACTTCGTATTCTCTTACAAAGTTAATTATAATTTCTCAAATCTGTTATTATCAACAGAGAATAATTATCTTTGCGGAAGTAGAACGATAATTTTATTAGTGAAATGGATATGAATAGTATACAAAAGACATCAGAACAACAGATTGATGAGGCGGTGGAGAGTTTGAAAGCATTGTTTCTACCGCAGGCGAGGAATAAACAAGAGGCAGATGAAATTAAGCATAGATTGGATTCTTTAGGGCATGAAGCAAAAGCTGTTTCGGCAATTGTTAATGACCGAGACATTTACAAAGCCGCCATCCATAAAATTTTATCACAAATGAGGTAATACGACAATAATAGGCTATTTTCTTCGCAAGACATTATTATGGTCTCTAATTCTAAACTCAACTGATTTTATGAGTGCTAATTGGGGGTTATTCTTTGGTTATTTAGTATTCTGATTTAAGGATTTTTTAGGAGATATTTTGTTATTATTCCTCACCTTCTTGCATAGAAATATCCCTATGTTGGAAAGATAGGTGTTTAGTACCACGCCCTTCAGCGATTTCTCTTTTATACACAATTTCGGTTGCACCCCAGTCTATGAGAAGACCATTGTAATTTGCTTTTTTAAGCATCAACATTGCAGAGAGCATACATAGACGATTCGCAATAAGGGATTGCAATTCTTCTTGACTCAGATATTTATATGCGTCCTCTTTTGGACTTGGAATAGAGCCATGAAGAAATAAATTTCGACAACTTAAACAATACTCTTCTCCTTCTGAAAGATTTATACCTAAAGAAGTGAATGGGGTTGAGAGTTTTATGGCATTAGGTAATTCGTTGAATTTACCTATTTTACTGCTAAGTTTGTCCCACGTAACTTTGTCTACTTTATCTTTGATTTTCTTTATTGCCTTTTTTAGTTCATAGGTCAATTGTCTAATAATATTTTTATCTTCAATTAATTTTATCGGTTTAGAAGTCTCCTTTGACACGAAATGAGATGTTGCCGTTTCTAAAGCAACAGATGCCAAAATACCCTTAGAGATATTGTCTAAACACTCTGCTTGTGTTATGAGAATACATGCTCTTCTCAATTCGATATTGTTATACAATAGCCGAACTAAACTCTCAAAGTTCTCTGATGTGAGTAAAATTTTCTTATCTTCAAGATTTGTATAATGATGAAAATCTATAAGAGGTTTATGTGAATTTATAGTGTTATTTAGGCTTTGGTATTTGAATGTGAGTGTTTCTTTCCTTCCAGGTCTCATACTAACATAGAAGACACTATCTGCAATGTAATAGCCATTTAATAATGCATAAGCAGAGCGGATTGAATCAACAACATTAACAAAATCTTCATGACAAACTTTATCTGGACTTTTAATAATGAAAAAACCTAAATCTTCTGATATTATTTCGTGGTAAAAGATATATGTAGTTTTGCCAAATCCAATTTTTACAGCATTTTTAAACGAATGTTGTTGATTGATGTTGGTAGTCATGTCATAGATAACCCCTCTATTATGATTGGGATTAAAATCCTGTGGGTTGAATCTAAATAAAGCTGTTTGCTTAGAATCGTTCCATTTATTATCTTCAGAATCAGCCCTAAAAGCTTTAATTATTACCGTAGCTTTGCGTGGGGCATTCTCTGCAATCGACAAAGACACACTCTCAACATCATTTTGACTGATGAATATACTGATATTTGATACATTACTACCTGTAGGTGCTGGAATGAATAAAATAGCAGGCTTACAAAAAAAATCATCCATATTAATTTCATCCACAAAAGACTCAGGTATCACAAAATCCAATTGATATCTACTATCGTGTAATCTACAAATAGTAGCTCGCATTATACATTTGTCATTGGGGTACAATGCAAAAAAGAATTCTTGTTTACCTGATTCAAGAATATACAGAAGTGACAGTATTGCATTATCATCTGCAAATATTGTATCCTTTATTGAATAACTACAAATTATTCCATTCTCCATAAATATCATCTTTTATGCTGTAAAATTATAGGTTATTTCGTAATTATTCAATTATCGAAGTGGATAATCGCTTATCTATTCGTTTAAACACAACAATAGCCTGCGGGAGTGCAGGCTATTGTTGTGTTTAGATGCTTTGTTCGATGATTTTTATTTCGGCATCGGTTAGAGCGTATATCTTATAAACGATGACATCTATTTGTCGTTCTAACGATGATGTATCGTGATTTGGATTAGTCTTTTTAAGAGCAATAATTTCATCAACTATCTTGACAATTGAATTTTGGATATCAGATGAGGCCTTTTTAATCGGAATTTCAGATAGAGGTTTTTGATATAACTCCAATGTCTCGCCCTTACGTTTTCCTTTGTGATATAACCATACATAGTACAACTTTGAATTAAGAAGCCCTAATATGTATTTTATATGGTAATCCTTATTAGGATTTGTAATATAATACACATCAGCACTCGCATACCAATCACATTCGTTATAACCGAATGTGTTTACTTTACTTCTCTGTGGGCATACGATTTTTGCACTTGTAAAAATATGAGGATGAGCAGTCCCCCGTCTTAATTGATGCCAATACTCAATTTTCTCGTTGTTTATCTCTCGTATCCTTGTTAGGATAGGTTGATAAATCGCAAGACAAGATTTTATAATTTCTTGTTCATTCAAAGGAGTAGTGGATGACGAGAATATCAATCTTTTTGTGGTTGCTTCATTTGTGTAGTAGCGACTTATATCTGAATTTTTATAAAAGTCTTTATAGAATGGATAGTTCTGAATTAAATGAATAGTATCGCTATCTCTAATATAGCTACAATCCAATACGAACACTCCGTCATCTTTACATATATCATTATATAGGATATAGTCAGCATCAGCATATTTCATATTGTGGTTGGTAATACTATCACAGCCGCCCATAATGCCAGCATTAACTTCTGCAATATTACCTAATGTGCTATTACCTAACTGAATTTTATCCAATAATGATGATAATGGATTATCACTACTACTATTTTGTAAACGAATATAATTTTCTTCACCATCGTATAAATCTTCCTGTGCTACATCTGCATAGGCTGTATCTTCATCTTTACGACTAATTATTGAAGTAAACATCAGAGGATTTAATGCCCCTTTTTTGTGAACATCAACAACTTGGCATTTACAATCATTTTTCCCTTTAGAGAAAGAGCTAATCATATTATGCTGTCCGGGAGCGTTCTCAAACAGGCGCAATTCACCAAGATTAAACAAAGTTCTGATGTTCATTCTATCTTTAATATCTGTTCGAAGTTTTCTTGCTCCTAATGCTGTTGGATAATAGTTTGTTGTAATAAATGTTGCTACACCGCTTGGAGATAACATGTTGAATGCTAAATGGAAGAAGAAATAAAAATAATCCATTTTACCTAAGTAGTATTGAGCAAGATGGATATCAGACTTTACAGGCTGGAATATCTCTTTATGTCCCTTTTCTCCTATATACGGCGGATTACCAATAACTATATCAAAGCCGTTTTTGTCATCGTCTCGGCTGAATACATCGCTGAACCAAGTGTGCCAAAGGAAGAATCTGTCATTCTCTGCAAGATTGATAGCCCTTAATTCTCTGAGTATTTCAGGATTGTATGCTTGTGCTCCCAACTGCTTGTTGATGGTATCGGAAATCTCTTGTTGCAACTTAACCTTTCTATCGTGGTCGCTACAAGAGTAGTATGAAGATAGCAAGTGTGAAACAGTCTTCTGCAAACGATTCTTCTCATCATCGAAGAGAGAGATTTCGCCCTTATCTTTCTTGTACTCTTTCTCATAAGTCAGTTTGCTCAAATCTACACCCATAAAACTCTCGATAAGCGAGTTGCCTTGCATAATCTTATAGTCGAGGTTTGGCAGTGGCGATGGCGTTTCTTCATCAACTACGATAGAGAGCCAAAAGCGCAAACGAGCAATATCAACCGCACCTTTTTCAATATCCACACCATAGATGTTGTTTTGGATAATGCTCTTCTTAATCTCTGCTCGGTCATAATGCTCGCCACTCAGCACTTCCCGACAATGCAATAACTCGTTGAGCAAGCCCATAGGGAATGCACCCGAACCGATAGCAGGGTCGCAAATCTTAACCTCTTCAAGTGCTGCGAGAAGTTTAGTCTTCTTATTCTCCGGTATATCCGCAACACCTTCTTCGGGAGAAAGAACAAACTGACGAATCTTGTCTTTTGCTACACTTGTATTAGTTTCGAGGTAGGCAATAAGTGATTCTTGACACATATAGCGTACAATCTCTTTTGGAGTATAGAACGCGCCTTTATCCTTGTTATCTTCGAGCAAGTTCTCAAAGATTTTACCAAGCATTTCGGGATCGACACCGACCTCGGCATCGTTGGGGTCGTTCTCGTCAATGGTAAAGTTATACTCGCTGAAGAATTGGAACAAGCGTTTGAAGTACTCGGAAGGGAAACGGCTTTCGGGTTCATCTTCCTCATCACGCTCAAATAATCCACCATTGAGGTATGGAATATCTTTCCACTCTGCAAGCAAAGACTTATCCCAACCGTAATCAGCAAATAGTGCTTCACGCTCCGCAGGTTTAGTATTCAAAATACCGAAGAACAAAGGTTCAAGAACGGAATCAAGGTAATCATTCTTGTATGCCGAGTTCTCAAACATATTCTGCATATAGTTGAGGTCGCCACACATCCAGCCTTTACGTTGCAAGAAGTGCAGAAATGTGATTCGTCCCATCATCTTCTTCACATAGTCACGAATCTTCTTTTCGTTATGGCCAAATGCCTGCATCAAGGCAGCATTAGGCTCACCAAGCACTTTTTCTTCCCATTTGCTACCAACCTTAACGAAACGCTTACCTGTAATATATTGGATAAAGTCGGCATATTGCTCGCGATACTTATCGAAGAACTCATCAGAGAGTGCTTCAACGGAGAAGGCGATTTTCAAGTTCTCAAATGATACACCTTTCTTTTTCAAGAAATTGAATCGCTCAATAGGTGTTCGGTATAACAGATCATCACTACCGAAAACATATGTATATCGCTTGGGCGATGTTGCTTCACCCTTAATATCACAAATGAAAGACATACGCCAATGGTCGCCACTATCAAACACCACCAACGCTGCATCAAACTCTCCCCAAGTAGGGTTGATAAATGACCTTACGAGATTACGAAGTCCTACACGCTTGTTGGCGACAGAGCCTTTGGTAATATTGTACTGGAACAAGCCGATTCGGTAACTATCAGTGGTATCAATGTTACCCAAATAGTAGCCCTCGTCAGAGGTATTCTCAATGATTCTTTCGGGAGTGCTCTTTAACTCCGTAGCATTGAAGAAATGCTGTAAGAAACTATACCACTGTGCCAGGTTGAATGATGATTGGAACAGATTTCTCAAACTATCGGGTGTATATGCGGTTGCCATAGTAATATTGGGTTATAGTGAGTGATTTATTTGAAGCTCTCGGATATGATAATCTGTGGATTGGAAATATCTTGGGCATCGTGGCGTTGCTCCTTGTTCATTGTCTGATATTCGCCAAGCAATTCTGAAATTTTATTTTGCAGGATATATTCGTCCTGCTTCATCTTTGCACGGTCATTCTTGTACTCTCGTGACAAGGCTTTTAAGTAGCGAGGCAGTTGAGCATAGATACCCTCATTGATATATCCCATCAGCACATCGCATTGCGACTTAAATTCGCTGTCGGTCGTTATCTGCTTGATAGTACGCAAGAACTTATTGGCTTCAAGCGAAGTCTTGTCAAGGTCGGTGCGATTGATAGATGATGTATCGGCGGCCTCTACATATTCAGTCGTATATTGAGCCAACGCACTATTTACATGCTTGTAATGTTGCTCCTCATTAGCAAATGGTACAGGCTGTTCCTCGGGCTTGGATTTGAGATATTTTACTGCTTCGAGGAAGTCTATAACCTCTACACCTGTTGGAGTAGCCAAATAGAACTCCGTCTTAACATTGGAAGAGACGAATATGACTGACTTTCCACTGTGTTTTCCTGTATCACGCATTACTCGGCTCTTCATTGGCAGAGCCTTGATTTTGCGATAGAGTTCACGATCGCTATTATAGAGTTCACGCACCTCACGCAAAAGAGCAATCTTCTTGTCGATGCTATCTTTCACATTGTTGTCGAACATCTGAAATTCCTTAACAATCTCCTCCTTGGAGTAGATTTGAGCATCTTCGCCAAATGCCGAATGGAAACCTTGCAGCTTGACAAGGGCATTTTTGTAGAGTTGGATTTCCTTATCGCCCTGTTGCGATGGGTAGAACATATAGTTGTAGATGTTCGGAGCAACTGAGCCGATACGATTTACACGACCAATACGCTGCATCAAACGAGTGGCATTCCAAGGCGAATCGTAATTGACAATCACATTGGAGCGATGCAAGTTCACACCTTCGGCCAACACATCAGAGGTAATGATGATGTTGTACCTCATTGAGTCGCTTTCAAAATTGGCATCGAAGTTCTCTTTGATGGTCTGCCCCAAACGGTTACGGTTGGCGGCTGTTACCATCAAGACATCGGTACGACCAATCTCATTTGTAAGTCTATCGTATAAATAGTTCAGTGTATCCACGCTCTCGGAGAACAGCACCAATTTACCCGATGGATTTATCTCTTTGTCGAAGAATTTATGAGTCAGGTTTTCTCGAAACTTATCAAACTTAGGATCATCATTCTCCTTTGCCCAATCCGCATTGAGTTGCTCTAATATCTCACGGTCGTGGTGGAGCATCTCAAGAAATTCAGATGTAAAAGCATCAGCAGAGAAGAGTATATCCTCGGCTGCATATCCCTTGGTAATGGCATACTCGATGATTTCATCAAGTTCCATATTCTTTGCTTGAAGGTCTTTTACTTTCAAGTCGGGTGCAATGATTACTTTGTCCTCATCGAACATCTTAATCATATCTGTCGTGATACGAAGGAGTGTGCGAAGTGACTTTTTGAAGGCATAGAAACTGCTCTCCAATCGTTTTACCATATGTACACGATAGATGGCGGCCAATGTTTGACCGATGTGTACAGCGTTCTTATACTTGTTACGATATTCAGGTTTTAGGAACTCAACGGCACGATAACGGGCATAGGTAAGTCCCTTACCCTCAGGATTCTCGTCAGTTTTACCATCGGTCAATTGTTTCAGAGTTTCATAAAAACGATTGCTTGTATCGGAGTCCATCATGTACTCCAATTCGTTAGGTGGCAGGATATTGGGGAATATGATTCCCTGCGACTTGATGTCAGCTTTATAATCGGGGTCATTTAGAATGTTATTACGTGTACGACGGACTGTTACCTTGTCAATAACCTTACTGCGTATCTGCTCATAGATTTTATCCACCTCAGAGGTTACATCACGCTGGTCTCTCTCACGCATCAATCGTTTGTAGTCCAATATGTGTTCCGAGAAGAATCCTTTGAGATTAGGAACACCGTCAATGGTACAGCTTTGGCTATTCTGGAATAATAACAACTGATTCTGTAAATCATCGGGGCGGTTGTTAAGCGGTGTTGCAGAAAGCAGCATCACTTTCTTCTGCGAACTCTTCAACAAGCCCATATTCATACAAGGTGATTTACATATCTTCTGCAACTCGTCATACTTACCCGAACTATCACTGCGGAAACCGTGTGCTTCATCGACAATAATCAGATCAAACTCTTCTTTATCCTTGTAGTTGTCCTTACCTTCAAGAACTTTGGATAGACTGCCATTGGTAACAAACTGAGCCTTTTTGTAGATGCCGAACAACTTGAATGTGTTTCGCCAGTTGTCTTCCAATGCAGGAGGATAGACAACAAGAATATTGGTGTTTTTACCATTAGCCTCTACAAAGCGTTTGGCAATCATTGTGGCAATCATGGTCTTTCCTAAACCCACCACATCGGCAAGGAACAAACCGTTATGCTGCATCAACATCTGATAACCTTGAATAACGGCATCTTTCTGATATTTCAAATCCTTGACACCATCGGGTAACTGAATGGAGAAATCATCTTCCACTTGGTCACCAAAAGTATCGATAAGTACTTTAATGTATAGCTCGTATGGCGTTGGCTGATAACCTAAGTATGTTTTCTTCTTGTATTCTTCAATATCTTCTGCGGTCAATGGTATTGCCTCGTTCCACAAAGCCCAAAACTCATCAGAGCAATACTTCACATCGTCAAAGTCTTTCATTGCCACATTAAGTTCGTATTGTGGAGGTTGTTTGATACCTAAGCCCGAATCGGAGATATTGGAAGAACCCATTATTACCCAACCATCGCTGTGCTCACTATGATTTTGTGGCAGGCATAGAAAGAATTTTGCGTGCAGGGTCTTCGTTGCGTGAATACGCATCTGTAAGCGTCCCGAAACAAGATCTTCGCACATCTGCAAAATACCCCCTTCTACTTCGGGAGAGTATTGGGCATTTACAATATCCTCTTTGAAACCGTTGTGGTAGATTTCCTTTGCTTTGTCCTCATCGGCAAGCATCAGGAGAGCCTTGTTGTGCTTACGGAAAATATCATCGATGTTGATACCGACCAAGATTTTAATCTCGGATATATCGCCCAACTCTTTACGCAACTTGAAGTAACCCGATGAACGGAAGAAACCTACAACCGCTAAGAAACGATCGAATGTTGCCATCTCCGATGCAATACCTTTCAACTTATCGAAAAGCGTATTGCCAAGTCCATTATTGAAAAACTTTGTACTCATAATTCTACGCAATACAAAGCCCCTCCTATACAAAAGAGAATACCTCATTATTGGGTTTCTCTTGATAAGAGACGCTTTCTTTTATGCAAAATTACGCAAAATAAAGTAAATGACACCATTTTAAGGGAAATAAAAAGGTTGGTAGCCACATAATTACAAGAGATTGTTTAGCAAATAATGGATAGAGAAACAAAATTTAGACTGATAATCAACCCATTCCAAGATTGATAGTATCTCTTATCAAGAGAACCTTAATTTTGCTAAACAACATCTCCACTTCTTACAAATCCTTTAATATCTGGGCATTTGCTCTATCTACTACGGCATTATCCAATGATGCCAGATAGATTTGTGTAGTCATTTCCGAGTCGTGTCCCATACCTTCACTGATAACCGAAATAGGAATGTTCTTGCTCTTGGCTATACTTGCCCACGAATGGCGCGATATATAGAATATAAAAACAAAACACAAGAAAAATGCAATTATTGCACAATATATCAATGTATATCAGGTTTTTATAAAAAGAATGTAGAATTGCATTTATTGTTGATTTTAGCCATCGATAGTCTTATTTACAGTTTTTATGTTACTATTTTGTTGTGCAAAAAAGCACCTGTTTTCGATTAAAATCACTATCTTTGTAGAAGAAGAAAATAAGCAATTCAAGTATATGGCTCGTACCAAGAAAATAGAATCAACCCCTGTACGCATCCGGTTCAAGGAACTGGAAAATGGAAACAAGTCTATCTATCTCGATATTTACTACGAGAAGAAGAGGCGGTATGAGTTTCTGAAATTGTACCTTATCCCAGAGAATTCCTCGGAAGCAAGAAAGCAAAACAAGCATACAATGAAAGCTGCTGATGCAATAAGGGCACAACGTATTCTTGAAATATCGAACAACAGAACACCCGTAACCATTTCAGAAAAGGCAAAGGTTTTACTGGTTGATTGGGTAAACGAGTATAAGAACAGAAGTATTCAACAAGGAAAGACATCATCAGAAAACCATGTGCATTCAGCCTTAAAACAATTGCGGAAATACAATGCCAAAGCTCGTTTGTGCGATGTGGATAAGGATTTCTTGGATGGCTTTGTTGAATTTATGAAAGGGCAAAAAGCAAGGCGTACCAAAGTTCCTTTTGCCAAAAAAACCATATCCAATTATCTTGGGGTTATCATTACAGCCTTGAATATGGCAGTTGATGATGATGTGTTGTCTGTAAATCCCGGATTGGCTATTGACAGGAAAGCCATTTGCGGTGAAGAAACTCCACGCGAGTATCTGACTATTGATGAAGTCCGCAAGCTCATAGAGGCGGATGCACCAAGAGCAGATGTGAAAATTGCATTTTTGTTTTCCTGTTTCTGTGGATTACGGTTAAGTGATGTCCGTGCCTTGCAATGGAAAAAAATCATTGAAGATAACGGGAATATTCACATGGAGTTGCGACAAAAGAAAACTGGTCGGATGCTGTACTTGCCACTCAACAAGCAAGCGCAAGCCTATCTGCCTCACACTAAGAGAAGTGCTGAAGATTATGTATTTTCTCTGCCTTGCACTTCTACCATTGATTTACAGTTGAAGAAGTGGGCCCAAAATGCAGGAATCAATAAAAAACTGACCTATCACATGAGTCGGCATACTTTTGCAACAATGGAGCTTACCATGGGGGCAGATTTATACACAACTAGTCAGTTACTTGGTCATGCCGATGTGGAAACAACACAAGTTTATGCGAAAATCATAGATGCTAAAAAAGAAGCCGCTGTATTACTAATAGATTCTCTATTCTAATATTTATAGTCAAACAGAAATATATTGCAAATTTTGCATGTCGCAATTATCTGTGTATCAGTCATAGCAGAAAGAAATTTTTCGTAATTCAATTCTGTTTGACCATGACAATCTTATTTCTATTTTTAAATTATACAGTATGTATTGTTTAATTAAAAATACTGTGTATATTTGCATTTTGTAGAAACAGCCTCTTTATGTCTGTTCCTCAGAAAGCTATGTTATCCATTATTGTATAGTAACATTAATCAAGATAACAAAATGCAATTAATCTTTTCATGAATAATAGTACAACAAAGGTATATGGCACGTACGAAAAAGCAAGTTAAAGTAAAGGAACCTGTCCGTTTACGTTTTAATGAACTCAAAGATGGCAGGAAGTCCATCTATTTGGATATTTACTACAATGGCCGGAGAACTTACCAGTCATTGAAACTCTATCTTGTACCAGAAACGGATGTGTCGGCGCAAATCCAAAATGCCAACACACTCGCAATAGCCAATGCCATTAAGACCGAAAAAATTTTGGACCTGACCAACAAGATAGCAGGTATCACAGACCGTTCGTATAAAGCGAATATGCTTTTCACGGACTGGATGAGAGTTTATCGGCAAGATGTGGAAAAACGGGCTTCGGCATCTGCACTTATTTGGGTAGATCGGGTAACTAATGAATTGGAGAAGTACGATAACAGTGTTACCCTTGCAGAAATAGATAGGGATTATATTATGAGATTTCTCAGCCATTTACTAGATAGACCTGCACTCACACGTGACCATAACCAACTGGCCAAAAATACGGTTTTCCTCTACCTCTCTTATATACGGGCTGCACTGAATTATGCAGTTAAGGAGAACCTGCTCCAGTCAAGCCCATTCAAGAAAATCAAACGGGATATGCTTTCAGGTTCGGAAGCCAAACGTGAATATCTTACAGTAGAGGAAGTAAAACGTCTTATTGCAACTCCTTGCCGTCGGGATGATATGAAGGCTGCATTTTTGTTTTCCTGTTTTTGCGGTTTGCGCATTATGGACATCAAAAACTTGTGTTGGAAACACATTAGTAAAAACGGGAACAGGTGGCAGGTAGAAATACGGCAGTATAAAACCGGCGCATTGTTGTATTTGCCATTGAACATGAATGCACGGAAATGGATGCCGGAACAAGGGGATGCTTCTTCTGAAGACCGTGTATTTCCCAAGTTGAGTATTTGGTATAAAAGCATACTTCGCGATTGGGCCACAGATGCCGGAATAGAAAAGAAATTTTCATTCCACGTGGCGAGGCATACGTTCGCAACGCTGGCCTTGACCGCAGGGGTTGACATCTATACGACAAGTCAATTATTGGGTCATGCCAATATCAGACACACTCAGAGGTACGCACAAATCATCAATTCTAAGAAAGACCATGCCATCTCCCTTTTGGATGACGCATTTATCCAATAACTTAAAACAATAGATTTATGAAGCGTAACCGTAGAAATGATTGCCTTTTTTTAAAACAAGAGATTGGCAAACAAGCCGCACAAGAGTGTCGGAAATGAACGTGATGAACTTTTTGCCTTGCTGAAAGAAGCCTCTTTTACTTATCGGAAGGAAGTTATCGGTGAGAGTAAATTGTATGAACTGTATGTGGAGGATTTTCTGAACGGTCATTATTATAGTGACCACCGGGATGCCGCCGGGAAAAACCGACATCGGAAAAACATCGGTATTCTCAGAGGAATACTGACAAAACGTAAAGACCTTGTGGAGCTATTCTTCTCCAATATACTTTTTGCTCCTAACCGCATGGATGAGTTGCTTCGTCTGTTCAACACAACGAAAGCATCCTCCGGTCTGAAAGAAGAACCGGATAAGCCACGCCCTGAAACGAACCTTCCTGCCTTGTCTTTGGGTAGCTTTTTGAATGACAATCAACTGAGCCTCATTGCGCATTGTGCTAATGAGGCTCAACTTTTCACTACCCCTGTGAATGCAGGCATACTGCGTTCTCTTTTGGAAGGCACGTTGCATCAGCCGTTGAAGTCTGCCAATAACCGGTTGGTAGCTTTCTTTTTCGACCGGTTATGTCACCACCGTCTCATTCTCGGACGTTGGGAACATCTGTTGGAACAGGCCGGTTCCATATTGGGTTCCAAAGACGGCCGTCCGCTCAAACACGGCCAGTATTCCAGTGCACTTAGTCTTGCCAAGAGCAATCCAAACAGTATGCAGGAGGTAATCAGCCAATGCGTACAAGCTGTCAGAGAAATGACAGAAAGAAACACAACGGATAACAAGTGACACAGAAAAGGATAACAGTTCGGATAACACTTCCGAACTGTTACTCTCCTTTTTACAAGCATTGAAAAACACATATCTACCTTTGCCCCGAAGCGATAAAGTTTCGGGGTATCACTCCCCCATGTCTAACTCAAAAAAGAATACAAAATGAACCAACAAGAAGAAAGAAACTGTGTAGCGGTGTCCTGTTCATCATGTTTCCTGAAGCTTAGTATGCTCCAGAAACAAACGGAGAAGATTGAAAATATGCTGTTTTGCATCAAGAAAACACTCAATTTCAAAGAAGCCTGCCTGTATATGGGGCTGTCGAGAAGCCAGTTGTACAAACTTGCCAAGAACGGGCATATCCCCCACTACAGACCGTCCGGTAAACTGTTGTATTTTAACAAGCAGGAATTGGACGAATGGCTCTGCCGGAACCAAGTGGAAGAAACCGAAAAAAACTGTCCAAAGGAGATGCCGGACAGCATGAATGAATGTGTTGAACCCGATAAACAATTTGCATCATGACAGAAGCCGGATTTCTTGAAACACTTAAACGGGTAGAAGATGTGGCCGTCATCCTGACCCGAATGGAAGATATAAACGTAGTATTGGGCAAGATAACCACCATTGAAGCCTTCATTGATCGTTTCGGGACGCTTGAAGCCTTGATAGAGCGTTTTGAAAGCGTGGAGAATCAACTCTATTACCTGAAAGATATGCTGAATATTGATGAAGCCGCCAAATACCTGAATATCTCCAAAGGGCATATGTACCGGCTTACCTCCAACCGTGACATATCCTACACCAAACCGAATGGCAAGAACATCTTCTTTGAAAGGAAGGAACTGGATGAATGGAAACGGCGCAATCCAGTCCTTTCACAAAGGGAACTGGAAAGACAGGCTGCTATAATGACCGCCCATGACCACACCGGCAAGCCCAACCATAAAAAGAAAGGGGGAAAGCCATGATACCGACCCACCTGCTTCAAACCGGAAATGACATAGATCGTTCGGTTTATGAACAAATCCTGCAATTCATCCGCCTACGTGTCACCGAGACCTACGCTTTTCCGCCGGAAATTGTCCGTGTCGATGACATAACCATTGCCACGCTCGGCAACTTCAGTGCTTCGGTCGGTAAGCCCAAAAGCAAAAAGACTTTCAACATCACGGCAATTGTGGCTGCAGCGTTGTCGGGCAAAAACGTGTTACGCTACAACGCACATTTGCCGGAAGGCAAGCACAAGGTGCTTTATGTAGATACGGAACAAAGCAAATGCCATTGCCACAAGGTGCTTGAACGCATCCTGAGACTGGCCGGGCTACCTACTGACCGTGAAACGGACAACCTCGAATTTTTCATGCTGCGGGAATACAGCCCCAAACAACGCCGACAGATTATCAACCATGCGCTGGCTTCCGATCCGGGTATCGGTTTTGTTGTCATTGACGGCATCCGTGACCTCCTGTATGACATCAACAGTCCCAGTGAGTCTGTTGATTTGATAAACGACCTCATGCGCTGGTCAAGTATGCACGACCTCCATATCCATACAGTATTACATCTGAACAAAGGAGATGACAATACGAGAGGACATATTGGCACAGAACTGAATAACAAAGCGGAAACCATTCTGCAAATCACCAAGAGCCAGTTTGACGGTAATATCAGTGAAGTAAAAGCCATGCACATTCGTGAAAAGGAGTTTGAGCCGTTCGCTTTCCGCATCAATAACGATGCCTTGCCTGAACTGGTGGGAGAATACTCGTTTACACAAGAGCGTAAGGGCTTCTGCGAATCCATTTCCGATGTACAACACGCCCAGGCTCTCAGGCTGGCATTCAGCGAGGGGGACATAACCGGATACAGACCGCTTATCAAAGCGCTCCAACAGGGATATACCGAAATCGGCTTCAAGCGTGGCCGGAACATCTGCATTGAACTGAACAAGTATCTGATGGGGCGTGGCATTATCGTGAAACAGGATAAGAGCTACCATTACAATCCGAAGGTGCTGGAGTATAGCGGCTGTACCTCCGATAAAGAGGTTTAGTTTAACGTCGGTGTATATATAAGATAAACTTTATTAAACCCGAATAGAAACACAAAAGTTATTATGAACATAGCCCAGACCAAACAAATAGATATTGTGGACTTCTTGAAAGCAATCGGTTGTTTCCCTACAAGGGAAACCGCTTGTGCGGCATGGTTCCGTGCCCCGTATAGGGAAGATATGACACCTTCATTCAAAGTCAATAAAAATCGGAATATCTGGTATGATTTCGGACTTGCCCGGAGTGGCGACATCATAGATTTGGGTATTCTTATCTATCATACCAATGATATATCCCGTGTACTGAAACTGATAGAAAACGCCACCCCGGGAGTACCTGTCAAGGCAAGAACATTCCTGCCCTCTTCTGAGGAAAGGAATGAGATCTTGCGGAACATCCAAATCGGTGCGCTGACTTCGGTAGCCTTGAAGTCCTATCTGGCTTCACGGGGCATTGATATGGAAATCGGAATCAGGGAATGCTGGGAGATACACTATACCTGCCGTGGAAGAGCCTACTTCGCTATCGGTTTTCCTAATATAGCCGGTGGATATGAAATGCGCAGTCCGTACTACAAAGGGTGCATTGCACCTAAAGACATATCAGTGACCAACACCACAAAGACCACTTTGGCATGTTGCCTGTTTGAAGGCTTTATGGACTTTCTTTCTTATTTGACACTAGTAAAACAAGGAAAGTTGCCGCCTCCGTGCAGACAGCCGGATTTAATTGTACTGAACTCGGTGAACAACCTGTCCAAAGCTCTGTCCCGGTTGAAAGCATACAAGAAAATCTATTGCTTCCTCGACAATGACGATGCCGGACGAAAGGCGGTGGATCTGCTTCGGGAAATGAATACGGCTACGGTATATAATGTGATGGAGGCGTTTCCTTATTATAAGGATGTCAATGACCTGTTGCGCGATAAGAAAAGGATGCCGTGAATTGACTTTAAACAAAAGAATCATGTCCTACACAAGTTTATGTGCTGGATATTTTGTATTTTTGCCTAACAATTAGAACAATGGAACAAGAACGATTTAAAGAAATACTGGAAATAGGAGAAACCATTCGGGTGGAGTTTAAACGCTGTGGAAATGGCATTGAAAGCGATACCTATGAAACGGTATGCTCTTTTCTCAACCGTTTTGGCGGTGATCTATTTTTAGGCGTGACGGATTCCGGTCGTGTTGTCGGCGTACCTGAAAATTCCGTATCTTCAATGATTAAGAATTTTATCAGTTGTGTCAGCAATTCGGATTTGATAACTCCTACTGTTTATTTGGAGCCCAGACCGCTTCTCTATGAGGGTAAAACCGTGATACACATTCATGTCAATCCGAGTGCAGAAGTCCATTCCTATAAAAAGGAGATATTTGACCGGGTGGATGATGCGGACGTACACGTGACCAGCACCTCACAAATAGCGATGATGTATATCCGTAAGCAAAGTATCTTTACAGAACGGAAGGTATTTCCATATATAAAAGTGGAAGATTTGCGACTCGACCTTTTGCCGACTATCAGACAAATGGCTGCTAATTCCGCTAACGGTCGGCATATTTGGCAAAAGACGGATGATATGGAGTTGTTACGCTCTGCCGGTCTGTTCGGTACGAATCATGAGACAGGAAAGCATGGACTGAATCTTGCAGCCGTATTACTGTTAGGTCGTGACGACGTTATAAAAGATGTGGCACCGGCTTATGAAACGGATGCTTTGCTTCGCCGAATCAATATAGACCGGTATGACGACAGGGAGATTGTATGTACCAACCTTGTGGAAAGCTATGATCTGTTGATGGAATTTGCCCAAAAACATTTGCCGGATCCGTTTTATCTTGAAAATGAACAACGGATAAGCCTGCGTGGAGTAATATGCAGGGAAATGGTATCAAACATACTCATCCATAGAGAATTTTCAAGTTCTTATCCTGCCAAATTCGTTATTGAGAATAACCGTATATACACGGAAAATGCTAACCGTGCCTCGTGGTCGGGTGAGATAACCCCGGAAAATTTTGAGCCGAATCCCAAAAATCCAATCATCGCCTCCTTTTTCCGCAATATCGGATTGGCCGACAAACTCGGTTCCGGTGTGCGTAATATTTTCAAATACGCCAAGTATTATCAAGGTGGGCATCCCCATTTTTTTGAACAGGATATTTTCCGTACAAGTGTTGAGTTTGAAAGTGAGACTATAAAAGTGGCAGATGCGACTATAAATGCGACTATAAGTGATGCTGATGCGACTATAAACGCGACTATAAGTGAAGAGGATTTGCAGATGTTGAGACTTATTCAAGCCAAGCCTGACATCACCTATACGGAATTGTCCGAACAGTTGAATTTGCATCGTGCTACGGTTGCCAGACGTATCAAGAGCCTTGCGGAAAAAAGAGTCATATCGAGAATCGGTGCCAGAAAAACAGGTGCATGGAAAATTAATATTTCTTTATAAAACAGGAATATATAAAATGGAAGAAGGTATCTACTCTGATACCTTCTTTCATGTATATTAATCTGTTATCTCACAAAAATAATCCAACTCGTCGCCTTTTAGATTCTCCATTGCATATTGTTCGGTCTGTTCCCAAAGTTTTTCATACAGTTCTGAAAATTGTGGTTTTGTTTCATGGTGTTGCCATACTTTATGGTTGAGTACCAATGTTAGCTCCGTGAGATACTTACAATTATCTTTCCATTCTTCAAACGCACGGTTGAAGGTGTCCTGAATACCTGCAAGTCCAAAATGGTCGGCTATCGTAAAATCGTTCCAGAAGGTGGTCTGCAACTCGTAGTCGTTTTCTTTCATAAATTCTCTGAATGTCATGTCATTTCAATTTTAGGATTTTATTATTAATCCCCTGCCGCAATTGAAGTGCAGGGGAATTTCTTCAATACCGGTATCAAGCCGATAGCAGTATGGGCATAATCAATGCTACGGTTTCCATCTGGTCATCGTCGGTTACAGGGGTGATAACACCTGCACGTTCTTGCGTGCTTAACTTGAACTGTACCTCTTTGGTGGTGATATTTTCCAGCGTTTGTTTCAAAAACTCCGCTTTGAAGCCGATGCGCAAATTGCCGCCTTGATAGGCACAAAATACCGTTTCTTCAGCATGGGTGGAACAATCAATATCCTTTCCCGAAAGCACCAACGACAATCCCGAAAAGTTCATGGCCACCTCGCAACGTGCCTTGTCCGCAAATACGCTTACCCGTCTGACGGCCGCCAACAGTTCGTTTTTGTCGAGAATGGCGTTTTTGTCACTATCCGTGGGGATAACGGCATTGTAGTTGGGGTATCTTCCCTCTATCAGCCGTGTGCGGAAATAGTCTGTTTCTGTTTGGAAGGCCATTTCACGGTCAGTAATGAATACCTGCACTTTCTCATCTGACTTACTTGTCATACTGCGCACAATCTTTGCAGCTCTTGAATGTAACAGGAAATTGTACTCTTGTCCGTCATCCTCAACCTTGTAAATGTTCCGTACCAACATGGAGCCATTGGTAGCGGCACATTGCAATTCATCGCCCTTCTTAGTGAAATAGATGCCGCAAAATATAGGACGAAGGTCATCGTTGCCAACGGCATATAAAGATTTGCCGATACTATCATTCAAGACAGATGCTTCGATAGTGGCCTTCACGTTTTTCTCCATTGTGCCAGGAAGGACGTAATCCTTTGCCGGAAATCCCACCATGTCGAACTGGCCGTTGTTGTAGCGGATAACTACCGACAAATTTTCCTCGTCCGCTTCAAAAGTGACAGGCTGGTCTCCTAAATTCTTCAACGAATCAAGCAAAAAACTCGCTGTGACACATATACTTTCGCTGTGTCCGTTAGCTCCGTCCATATCTATGACAGGGAGCGTGCTGCATCGGCTACAATCCATGTCGGATGCCGTTATTCTCAATACACCGTCTTTGAGTTCCAATAGGAACGTGGA
>OLPN01001472.1_pt1 | contig 20977 bp, 20 predicted proteins | sample 1672601 | NCBI WGS metagenome assembly OLPN01 (sample SAMEA3136704, study PRJEB25190) | human gut metagenome | reverse complement strand
AATGCCCGATGCCCTTATAAACATAAATCAGCTGGTAATCCACCCGTCCCAAGGAACGGTCCTGAGAGTAGTCTTTCGTTTTAAAAATCTGCATGCCGCAGCAGTTTACGGCTAATGGTACTGTTTCATCAACAAACCCGATCACACGTCTTTCGTTTCTTAAATGACCTGAAACATTAATCATAATTCGATCCCTTCTTTCTCCATTATTTATAATTCTAATTGAAAAATAGCACATAAAAGCAGAAATGTCCATATAAATAACACAATTAGACATGGAAAATCCTATGAAAATTTATATACTATAACTAAGAAATGAGCAGAATAGAACATAAAGCAGAAGTGCTGAAGTCCAGCTAATAAATGTCAATAGCTAAATGAACAATATCATTTTTCAAAAGATATTGTTTCGTTGGATTTACAGTATTTTATGCGGCAATTTAGGGCAAAGTCAGAGGGTATAAGAGAAACCTTCAAATCAGGTTTCAAAGCAACTAAAGCAGCTGTTTTTTGCGAATTTTATTTTTCAAGCACACTCTAGCGTGTTATTCGGGTATTGCATTCCGGCTCCCAACCAGCTAAAACATAAAACCCTGTCGAATGGACTAATTGACTTCATTGTAGGTATGGGCTGATAAGAATCAGCTTCCCAGGGAGGAATACATTATTTGTCCTATCCTATGGGATGATACCTTATGTTTTATCTGGTGTCTATCAGGAACCATCAGACATGATCATAATTATGGATAACATCTGATGAAGGAAGAACACCTTCTTCTGTTATCTGATATAGAAACTTATTAATCAAGTAGTCATTCTTGACTACATCATTATTATACTAGGAGGAAGTTACATGAAGAAACAGATTGTATTTCTGATGACAGATACAACAAGAAAAGATATGGTTGGTTGTTACGGGAATCCCAAAATGAAGACACCAAATCTTGACAGACTTGCAGAAGAGGGAATTCGTTATGAGAATGCATATACCTGCCAGCCAGTTTGTGGACCGGCAAGAAGTGCAATTTTTACAGGAACATTTCCGCATAGTAATGGCATGGTAACCAATAGTATTGCAATGGGAGCTAATGTAAAAACGGTTGGACAGAGATTGAGTGATAATGGCATTGAGTGTGGTTATATTGGAAAATGGCACTTGGATGGATCTGATTATTTTGGAACCGGAGAATGTCCGGAAGGATGGAATCCAGATTACTGGTACGATATGAAATGTTATCTGGAGGAATTAAGTGATGAAGACAAGGTGAAATCTAGAGATCCAAAGGAGTCTTATAAGAAAGATTTTTCAGAAACATTCACCTATGCACACAGATGTTCAGATCGTGCAATCAAATATCTGGAAGAGCATAGTAATCAGGACTTCTTTTTGACAGTATCTTATGATGAACCACATGGACCATCTCTTTGTCCGGAACCGTTCAATTATATGTATGATGGATTCAAGTTTGACAGCTGTCCGAACTTTGAGGATGATTTGTCACAGAAACCATTTATGCAGAGACTTTGGGCAGGAAAAAATCTGCATGCTACAGAGGAAGAAATTAATAAGCCATCAGATGGGTTATCCTTGTTCTTAGGATGCAATTCTTTTGTGGATTATGAAATCGGACGTGTACTTGATAAAATTCGTGAAGTTGCTCCGGAGGCGATGGTCATTTTCACATCAGATCACGGAGATATGCTTGGAGCACATCGTTTGTTCTCCAAAAATGCTGCAGCATACAAGGAAGTGGCAAACATCCCATTGATCATAAAGGGTGGGGTGAAAGGACATGTGGAAAAGAGTGTTGCCTCCCACATTGATATTGTTCCAACAATTATGGACTATTTTGGCTTGAAGATTCCAAAACTTCTGGAAGGCAAGAGCATGCTTCCGGAAATCTACGATCCGGAAAAGAAGACAAATGATGTGGTGTTTACGGAATTCACGAGATATGAAATAGATCATGATGGGTTCGGTGGTCTGCAGATTATGAGAGCTGTAATGTCAGAACGTTATAAACTGGTCATTCACCTGCTGGATACGGACGAATTCTATGATCTGCAGAATGATCCATATGAAATGAATAATCTGATCAATGATGAAACGTATGCCGATATCCGCAATAAAATGCATGACAAATTGATTGAGCACATGAATCAGACAAGAGATTTGTATCGAGGATATCAGTGGCACATGCGTCCATGGAGAAAGGACTTTGTTCCGAACTGGGAGAATGAGGGATATACAAGACAACGTGAGAATGAAGAGTATGAACCAAGACAGCTCGATTATGATACAGGTCTTCCAATGGAAACAGCAGTAAGAAAGAAAAATTAGATATCGGAGAGGAGAGAATACGATGGAGGAAAAGAACTATTTAAAATGGTATAACAAAGTAGGATATGGATCTGGAGATATTGCCGGAAATGTTGTGTTTGCATTCCTGTCCTCTTTCATCATGATTTATTTGACGAATACAGTAGGGCTAAATGCAGGTGTGATTGGATCATTGATTGCATTCTCAAAGATTCTGGATGGAGTTTCCGATGTTTTCTTTGGATCCATGATTGATAAGACACACAGTAAAATGGGAAAAGCAAGACCTTGGATGCTGTGGGCATATATTGGATGTGCGATTACTTTAGTTGCAGCTTTCGCTGTTCCGACTGATATGGGTAAAACTTCCCAGTATATCTGGTTCTTTATTACTTATACATTACTTAACGCGGGATTTTATACGGCAAACAACATTGCCTATTCCACTCTGACAGCATTGGTTACAAAGAATGCAAAAGAGCGTGTTCAGATGGGATCCATTCGTTTTATGTTTGCATTTGGAACCAGTTTTCTGATTCAGACAATTACCATTGGTGCGGTTGCAAAACTGGGTGGCGGAGCAGCCGGATGGAGAACAATTGCAATCATTTATGCGGTTATCGGTATTATTTCCAACACGGTTGCAGTACTTTCCGTAAAGGAACTTCCACCGGAAGAACTTGCTCCGCAGGATGAAAAGAAAAAGGAAGAAAAATATAGCCTGATTGAAGCTGGAAAGATGCTTCTTCACAATAAATACTATATTGTAATTCTTATCATTGATGTTCTTCGTCAGACATATTCTTCAATCATTAACATGGGAATCTATTTCATGACTTATGTACTTGGAAAAGCAGAACTTTTGGGAACATTCTCCGGGGCAATTAATCTGGCATTGATCATTGGATTGGCTTTCCTGCCAGCACTGGTTGCAAAACATAAAGGTTACTACAAATTAAACTTCTCTGGATATGTGATTTCAGCACTTGGACGAGGTGTTGTCGTAGTAGCTGGATATATTGGTAGTGTGCCACTTATGTTAGTTGGTACAGCAATCGGAGCAATCGGTATGAGTCCATGGCAGGGAAATCTGAATGCATTGGTAGCAGAATGTTCCGAGCATACGTTTTTGAAATATGGAAAGAGAATTGATGGAACAATGTACTCATGTACATCCATGGGGCTGAAGCTTGGTGGTGGTCTTGGAATAGCAATCGTTGGATGGCTGCTTGACCTTGGTGGATTTGACGGACAACTTGCAGTTCAGTCACAGTCTTGTATAAATATGCTTCATTTCATGTATCTGTGGCTGCCGATGATTATTAACATCATTATTGTTGTTTTATTGACACAGTTGAATGTGGAAAAAGCAAATGAGAAACTAAGAGCAGAAAAAGCAATTATTAAAAAATAGTTGAAAAGGTATTACAGCAATTAAGTAGTCAGGTTCTTACCGCTTAATTGCTGTAAAGTTGTATTTGACAGAGTTGAGAAAAACGATATTTAGGAGGCAGTTAAAAAATACGAGTTAGAGAACGGTGCTAGATATGCATACGTTCCAAGTATGATAAAGGTTTGCATTAGAGTGAGGTGGTTCTTAATGTAAATCAAGGTCAATGACCATGAGATATATGGGTACAGTTGAGTATAAATTTACAGAAGATGACGTCACACATTCCTGTTTATGGCAACGCAAACTTATCGCGATAATCAAAATCAAATAGAAGTTTGAATGAGCATCTAATGGCTTTATGCCTGTTAGGTGCTTTATTTATTTGGGCAGGGAGAGCGAGCAGACTATTTTCGTCATTTGAAATATCTACAAGAGCATGAGAAACTCCTATCTGATTTGTCAGAAACAGAATTGAATACGTTATGTTTTGAAGTTGATTATTGTGTAGAAAAACAGCAGTATAAAGTATGTGAATATGACATTGTAATCGAGGATTCGGACACGTTTGTTCGTCGTACAGTTTTAAAAGAAAAAATCCAAAAGATTTACGAAGATTCTCATCAAAACTATGGCGCTCCTAAAATTACTGCAGAATTACGGAAATCCGGAGAATGTATTTCCGAAAAAACAGTTGGAAATTATATGCGTCAAATGGGAATTAAAGCCCAATAGGTAAAACCATATACAGTCATTGTGGATATTTGTCTCCAACTGAATACGAGGAACAATATCTCGAAAAGCTCCAAAAGAATGCAGTAAAGATTGCAAGTTAGACTTTGCTAAAAATGGAGAAAATTGGTTACATTTAATTTGTACTTTTTCTTGACATAGGACCAAATCCCGTTTGAGACACCCCGAATGTTCGGGTCTATATAGATTTTTTCAGAATTTATAAGTTTTTAATATTTTGGATACAAAAAAACATTTAGTCTAAAATGATTAGATGTTTACCGCAAAAGATACTTTATGAACGCTCATCGGATTTATTGATGTAAGTTATTACTACTATACGATTCATATTTCATACGATATAATTAAGCTAGTGTAATTTACTAAAATAATAATTTTAAAAGGGGAATTACTATGCCTGCAATCAGTGTATTAATGAAACCATCTTCCAGTATGTGCAATATGTCCTGTGACTATTGTTTTTACTGTGATGAAGCCCAAAAACGTTCGCAAGAATCCTATGGATTTATGAGTGAGCAAACTTTAAAAAATGTAATCCGAAAGACCATGCTCCGTGCCGAAGGAATGATTAGTTATACTTTTCAGGGTGGGGAACCTACGCTGCGGGGAATTGAATTTTTCCAAAAGGCCGTAGCTTACCAGAAGCAATACAACAAAAATGCAGTAACGGTGGATGAGGAAGAATTGATCCGGGCACTGCAGGAGTATTTTCAAGAGATTCTAAGTAAGAAGAAAAAAGTAATCAATTATGTGATTAAAGAATTTCAGCGGGTATACAAAGCAAAAGATGAAAATATTGAGTACGAAAAGCAGTTAAATACAGAATTGAACAAGCTTCGTAAATCCTGCGAAAAGTATATGGACATGTATACCGATGATTTGATTTCCAGAGAGGAATTGAATGAGAAAATCGGTGGGATGCGAAAAGAGATTGAATGGTTGGAGAATGAACTAAAAATGGTCTCTTATCATCTGACCAAGGGAGAACAACTGGAAGCAATTCTAAACAGCACATTCAAGCAACTGGAAGATATCACGGATGTTCATGAAATGACGAATGCACAGTTGAAGCGACTGATCAATAAAATTGAAGTGGATCGGGATGTCAATGTAGATATTTACCTGCGTCTTATTGATGATTTGGGATTGGATGAAACGGTCTTAATTGAAGGAGATGAAAACAAAGAGGAAAAAGAAATTAAAGCAGATCCAAATTGTCACAACCATACATAAAGAAAATTTTGATAATAGCAAAATGGTATGAGGAGCGGAAGGAGTTTATCTGATGAAAAGAATAAATCTGATAAACCAATATTGAATAAAGTGATGATATTACCATTTGGTCTGGTAATATTATTCATTGTATACAGGACATTGGTCTTTTCTGTGATAATGAATTGTATACCGATCATGCAGGAACACTATATTATCGCGGAAATGATAAGAAATTGCATTGATATAATGACAATTGTAGTGCTTATGATTATTTTTAAGGTAAAGACAGGCAGGGGTGGTGTAAAAGGATACTTGAAAGGTGTCGGGATTTATGGGGTGCCGGTGCTGATGTTTACTTTTTTGAGATTGGAAATTCTACGCTTTGGATATTTGGTGGACATTTTTCTCAGGACTAAAAGTGTTGGTGCCGTTATTACATTGCACTTTTTATGGGATTTCGCGGATTTTATGAATCACATGATGATAGTGGAACGTTACAGATATGGTGGTTCGTTCAATGCGCTTGCATTGCAGATTCCTGTTCTGATAGTGATGCTTGTTATTGCGGTTTTTTGTATATATAATAAGAGTGCATGGGAATGCAAACAATGCTTTTAACAGATGGGGTGCAAAGCGTGTAAAAGACCATAAAAGATATCTATATAATTTGGCAAAAAAGAAAGGAGTACAAAGAGATGAAAAAATGTATTTTAGTATGGCAGGTGCCGGTAATAGAAGGAGAGCCGTATAATCCGGTGGAATATGCTGTCCATGTGAGAAAAGCAAAAAAGTTTGCGGAAGCATTGAACCGGTATTTTGCGGAAAAAAATATGGACTATAATTGTGTGCTGGACAAATCAGCCTGCAGTCTTGATGAGATATTTTCTCCACAATATCAGGCAGTGCTGTTTGCACCGGAGGCTAAAACAAGACAGTGGCTCTATAAAAAAGAAGTGCAGAATGAGACCGTGAAAAAGTATTATCTGGAATACATGGAGTACAATAGTGCGCAGATAGAAAATGTGGCTGAATTTCTGAGCGAATAAACCGGAAATAACGCATTTAAGAAATGAAACAACAAACATTTTGTGCTTTCGTTAAAAACTTGATATAAACATTTCTGTTTTTCGTTAAAAAATAGGCGAAAAAATTTTGCATTTTCGTGAAAAATGGTAGAATTGAGGTGGAAATATGCTATAATACTACCAAGTAAAATGAAATGAGGAATGCTGAATGATTTTTAAAAGAAAAGTTTATGACAAATTGATTGAGTGGAAAACATTGGCAGCAGGAACATCGGCAGTATTGCTTGAAGGGGCTAGACGTATCGGGAAAAGTACCATTGTAGAGGAGTTTGCAAAAAAGGAATATGATGACTATATGATTCTTGATTTTGCAAGAGAAAACCAGGATGTAAAAAATAATTTTGTCGAGAACATGAATGATCTGGATACTTTTTTCAGGAACTTATTTCTTCTGAAAGGAAAACGTTTAAAAGGGAAGAACTGCGTGATTATTTTCGATGAGGTACAGTTGTTTCCGCAGGCACGGCAGGCGATAAAATATCTAGTCGCTGATGGTCGATATGAATATATTGAGACAGGCTCGCTAATCTCAATCCGGAAAAATGTAAAGGATATTCTGATTCCTTCGGAAGAGTACCGGATTAAGATGTATCCGATGGATTTTGAAGAATATTTATGGGCAATCAATGATGAGGTTACAATTCCTACGATCAGAGAATCTTTTGAAAAAAGGAAGCCACTTGGAGATGCGATTCACCGGAGAATTATGAAAAGCTTTCGTACCTATATGGTTGTAGGTGGGATGCCGCAGGCCGTAGATGCTTATGTTTCAGGGAAAAGTTATGAACAAATTGATTTTGTTAAACGGAATATTCTGAGCCTTTACGAAGAGGATCTGGCAAAATACGATACAGAAAACAGGGAAAAAGCGTCAGTTATTTATCGAACAATACCAGAGCAGCTAGAGAATAAAAATTCACATTTCAAACTTTCTATGGTAGATAAAAATGCGCGTTATCAGAATTATATGGATGCGGTCAGCTTTATTTCTGAAGCAATGATAGGAAATGAGTGTATCAATGTGACAAAACCGGAGGTTGCACTGGAGCTGTTTGCGGACAGAAGCAATTTCAAATTATATATGGGTGATACCGGACTATTGGTTACACAGATTATGAAGAACCGGGACAGTACAGATGAAGATTTATATAAGGCTCTGATTATAGACAATCTGGGAATTAATCAGGGAATGATTGTTGAAAATATTGTAGCACAGATGCTCAGAGCAGCTGGACATGAGTTGTATTTTCATGAATATTTGTACGTGCCGGAGGGAACGACCAGAGAAAAGAAATATGAAATTGATTTTATGATTGTGAAGAAAAAGAAGATATGTCCGATTGAAGTAAAATCTTCAAACTATATGTCGCACAAATCATTTGACTATCTGCTTCAGAAATATCAGTTAAAGTGTGAGCACAGATTCATTATTTATACGAAGGATTTAAAATATCAGGACGGAATTATGTATATACCAATTTATATGACTATGTTACTGTAAGATGATTAGTCGGAATGAACTCATGTTTTTTCATTTTGTCAAGTACAAGCTTGATACCATTAAATTGAAAACAAAATTGTTTGCAGGCAGCAAAAGGGGGACTCTTTTTGCTGCCTTTTTGCGGGCTGTTTCGTATATAGCGATTCAGGGTGAAATTCCAATGATTAATAGTTTCAATCTATTTGGAAGAGAAGCAGATACTTCTTTTGGGTGGAATCTGATTCTTGTAAATGACGATTATCGTATTCCTCGTAATTATGAGGTAGAACTCACAGAATTATCAAATGGAGAAAAAGTGGATTCGAGAATCTATCCTCAGCTTCAGCAGATGTTCGATGATGCCAGAACTGAGGGACTTGAATTATTTGTAAGGGAAGGGTACAGGACAACCCAGAATCAGAAAAATATTATGAATGAGAGAATTCAAAAGTATCAGGATGAAGGCTATTCACGTTGGGAGGCAAAAGAACGTGCGGAGGAATATATCGAGTCACTGAGGTGAAAATTATAAAAAATTAAATGAATATTAATTTTCCACTAACTTTTTATCACCTTAAGTTGTCTTATTATTATAGAGGACAAGAGAGGTGATATGAGATGATTGCTGATTTTTTATTAGTTCAGAAAATCAGAAACGGTGACAATCAAGCAGGTAATCAGTTGGTTGAAAAGTATTATTCGTCTATCTATCAATATTGTTATTTACATACTCATAATCAGGAATATGCGGAAGATATGGTACAGGAAACTTTTGAGAGATTCTTCGGAGCACTAATAAGCGGGGCAGAGATCAAGAAGACAAAGAGCTATTTGTATAGCATAGCAGGGAATATTATAAAGAATAATTACAAGAAAAAGAAGGAAATAATGACAGACCGGTTGCCGGATATAGAAGATGAGAATCCGAAAAACATAGAAATCCGGATTGATATAGAGAGGGCTCTGGAGCAGCTCCCGGAAGAAATAAAAGAGATTGTAATCCTGTTTTTCTTTCAGGGATTAAAACAAAAGGAAATTGCTGATTTATTAAATATAAAATTGTCGCTTGTAAAATATCGTGTTTCAAAGGCAAAAGAATTGCTGGCAAAACAGTTGGAGGTGGAAAAATTATGAAGCAATATCAGAGAAAAATCGAGGAGTATAAATCCTTGATACAGAAGGAATATATACGGGAAACGGCTGTTCACACAGTAAAAGAGCGGTGTTCAGACATTATGAACAGACAGGATAACAGACGAGCATCATATTTTGAATTTTTATTTGAGCAGTTCAAATTTATCAAAAAGAGATGGTGGGTTCTGCAAGGAGGAATCTTAATTCTGCTTTGGATTCTGCTTGTGGACTCGGATGGGGGAGCAAATACAGAGAGAACACTGGGGGCTATGTCAGTGATGTTTTCGGTAATGATCATACCGGAAATTTGGAAGAATCGGAGCTTTTCAGCAGTGGAAATTGAAAAAACAGCATTCTATTCACTGCGCCAGATCTGTGCTGCAAGGATATTGCTGTTTGCAGTGGTGGATTTACTTATGACTACCTTTTTTTTCGGTGTTTCAGTTTATACATTACAGATTTCGGCATACCGACTCATCATAGATTTCTTAGTGCCGTTTAATGTTTCCTGTTGTATCTGCTTCCGGTTATTGTACAGCAAATGGAATGATATGGAGTATATTGCTGTTTTCCTAAGTATAGCATGTATATTTATCTGGACACTGATTGTATCGACAGATTCTATTTATCAGAGGATTTCGATGCCAATCTGGGTGAGCTTGTTGATCATATCGTTTGGTTATCTTATTTTTTGTGTTCACAAATCGCAATGTAACTGTGAAATAAACTGGGAGGTGAAGTCGAGTGGAACTGCAATTTAAAAATGTAACAAAAGAGTATGGGAATGTACACGCAGTAGAACATGTAACACATTCTATGGGGAAAGGTGTATATGGATTATTGGGAGTAAATGGAGCGGGAAAAACCACTTTAATGCGGATGATATGTACAGCGATAACCCCAACAAGCGGAGAAATCTTGTGGAATGGAAAGGATATCTTTAGTCTGAGGGCATCTTATAGGGAAATACTCGGTTATTTGCCGCAGAGTTATGGGTTTTATCCTGATCTTTCGGTGTATGACTACATGCTGTATATTGCATCTATCAAAGGAATCAGGCCCATCATGGCAAAGAAAAGGGCATTAAAACTGTTGGAGCAGGTCGGAATGGCTGAAAAGAGGAAAAGAAAGATGCGGACTTTATCAGGGGGCATGATCCGGAGGGTCGGAATTGCCCAGGCGATGTTGAATGATCCGCGGATACTTGTGTTGGATGAACCGACAGCAGGTCTTGACCCGAATGAGAGAATCAGGTTCCGTAATCTGATCAGTGAATTGTCGGAAGATCGTCTTGTACTGTTGTCTACGCATATTGTGTCAGATGTTGAATATGTGGCAAATGAGATTATATTAATGAAAGAAGGAAAATTTTTCTATACAGGGACCTCAGATGAGATCATTTTGTCTATGGATATGTTCGTGTGGAATTGCATTATTCCTAAAAGTGAGTTGAACAATTATATGAAAAAATATCTGATTGGAAATGTAAGAACAGTTTCTGATGGAGTAGAGTTGAGAGTCCTTTCAAAGATGCCACCGACCGGAAATGCAGTACAGGTGGAGGCAACATTAGAGGATGCATTTCTTCTGTATTTTGGAGAAAAGGCAGGTGATAAAGATGATGTTCAAATATGAACTGAAAAAGATTTTTTCAAAGAGGATGAATAAGGTTCTGCTTGCGGCAGTACTTGTGATGACGGTTATTTATTCAGGTATGGCAATCGGGAGTATGAGCTATACGGATGCAGACGGACAGAGCCACACAGGTATTGACGCGGGACGGCTTCTGGCTGAAGATGTCAATCAATGGAAAGGGAAACTTACAACGGAGAAAATTTCCGAAGTGATAAATGATTACAAGACATTATCGGCTAAGTATCAAGATGAGATACCCAATACAGAATATGGTAAAACAGTACAGTCATATTACGATATTTATAGTTTTGTAATTGGCGTATTGACTCCGGATTCAGAATGGAATGAAGGTGCAGTGTATCAGCTCTCAGATGAACAATTACAGGACATCTATACAATCTATCAAGATAATATGAAGAAAATGGCAGAAGAGTACGGAACCACACCTGAAAAGAGAAGTTATCTGGAAAACGTTTATAAAAAGATAGAAATACCTTTTACGTTCGAAGCAAAAGGTTCCTGGGCTACGATGACAATGTACGCACAAACTTATGTACTATTAATGGCAGTGATCATAGGTTTTTTGGTAGCCGGTATATTTTCCGGAGAGTTCCGCCCCGGAACAGAGGATGTTTTTTTTGCTACAAAGTACGGGAGATCGAAGGCAATAAAAAACAAGATTATTGCAGGAATCTTCGTGTCAACGGTTATCTATTGGATCGGAGTAGGGATATTGTCTCTTATCTCATTTGCAGTAATGGGAACGAGTGGATTTTTCACACTGTATCAGATTGATGATCCATATAGTATTTATGTTATGACATATGGAGAATATTATTTGCTGATACTTGTGGGCGGATATATTGCAACGATGTTTTGTGCTGCACTGACAATGCTGGTGACAGTTAAGATGCATACACCGAATCTGGCGGTTTGTATCCCGTTTTTCCTGCTTTGTATGATACCGTTTATCGCAAGAGTATTACCGGCATTTGATGCTTTTTTCAATTTGTTGCCGACTGTATTGACTAATATTCTTAATGTAGTGAGGTCGCCAATTCTTTTTCAGATTGGTCCGTTTGTATTTCGTCAGATTTCGTTCTTGATGTTCTTATACATCTTACTATTTATTGTACTGTTGCCTTTAATATATAGAGGTTATAGTCGATATGGGTTAAGGAAGAAATAGTATGACAAATGTCTGCTATCCTTTTAACTCAGTGCGAAACGCTTGCGGCTCACAACTGTGAAGGTACTGAACAGTTACATAAAATTATAATAAATAGCATATTATTATTGACATACTAATGATGATTACTTATGATGAAAATTGCTAAAAAAATGTTAAGGAAACATATAAACGTGAAAAAACAAAATCCAATAGCCCTGTTACCAATAGCAGTATTTCTCGTACTGTATCTGGGATTGGGAATACTTTTTGAATATGTAATGAAAATTCCGATGGGGTTTTATAATGTGCCCATCATAATAGCATTCCTCGTGGCAATACTGGTGGCATGTCTGCAGAATCGTAGTGTGAAATTCGACCAAAAGCTAGAGATAATGGCACAGGGACTGGCTGATAAAAATATCATAACAATGCTGCTCATTTTCCTTACCGCGGGAGCATTCGTGGGTGTAGTAGGTCGAAGTAGTGCGGAGAGCGTGGCATATTTCATGCTGTCACTGATACCGGCAAGGTTCGCGGTGATGGTGCTTTTTGTTGTGGCATGCTTTGTGTCTATTGCGATGGGGACATCGGTTGGAACCATAACGCTGATTGTGCCGATAGCGGCAGCAGTATCGGATGCATCGGGCTTTGGTCTGCCGCTTTGTATAGGCTCCGTAATGGGTGGCGCGATGTTCGGAGACAACCTTTCCTTTATATCAGATACTACCATTGCCGCATGTAACGGACAGGGCTGTCAGATGAAGGACAAATTCAGGGAGAATTTTTTAATTGCACTTCCGGCGGCAGTAATGACGCTGGTTGTTATAGCAATTCTGTCATTCAGGACAGATATCGCGGGCGCTGTATCGCAGGAATATCATCTGTTGCAGATAGTACCGTATATTCTCGTGCTGATCGGTGGAATTGCCGGAATAAATGTATTTGTAGTGCTTATAATAGGAATCATATCGGGAACGGTCATAATGCTCGCAACAGGAAATACAGCACCATACGATCTGCTTACCAATATGGGAAGTGGAGCGTCAGGCATGTTTGAAACCTGTATGGTTGCAGTGCTTGTGGCAGCCATGTGTGCGCTGATTCGTGAATATGGTGGCTTTGATGCCCTGCTTTCGGGTATTTACAGGACATTCAAGGGCAAAAGAGGTGGACTGCTCGGTATGGGACTTCTGGTAGGACTTATCGATATTGCCACTGCCAACAACACAGTTGCTATAGTTATGGCAAATCCGATAGCAAAGGAAATGGCTCAGAAATATGATATAACCCCACGTAAAACAGCGTCTATACTGGATACATTTTCGTGCATTTTTCAGGGAGTGATACCATATGGAGCGCAGATGCTAGTGGCTATATCGGCAGTACACGAGCTGGGGCATGATGTGTCAGCCTTTAATATACTGCCGTATCTGTTGTATCCGATGTTTCTGCTGGTAAGCTCGCTGGTGGCGGTTTTTGTTGTTGAAAATGGGAGAAAATTTAATTGAAGATGAAGTTTAAAGCAAAAGAATAATGAGGTTATAAATGAAAATGCCGGATAGAAATATGATATTTCATCCGGCATTTATTATGTGAAATTTAGGCTGCATTTTGAAAGTCAATTACAGTTATTTCTGGTAGCATGGATTTTAGTTTTGATATAATGGACTCGATTTTTTGCATTGTGGAGCCATTAATAAACTCTTCACCACACTGTGAACATTTTTGGCATGGAACATTTTTTATAATAATATAACAGTTTTTATATGCAGTCATATAAGTTGTGGTACTTTTGACAGTATCACCTTTGCACAGGAAGCATTTCATAATATCAATTCTCCTTTCTTGTTTTTAAATCGGACTCCCATTTGTCTGAAGACGGGTAGTATGCGGTGATAATCCAGAGCTGTTCGTGATTGGAACCGACTACAACATGTAATGGACATTTTGTATTCAGATTTCCAAGTGTTAAGCAACTGGGATATGGATAGTCATTAGGGTATTCCTCAATTATTTCACCGGTCATGATACATGATATGACATCGTCAATGAGGATACCACGTTGCTCAAGTCTTTTTGACGCATGCAGTGTTAAATAAATATTGTCGGGAGTACACAAACCTCTAAGTTCATCAATTGTAAGACACATCTGTTATTCTCCTCATATGAATTAATTATAATTATAGTAGTATTTGGAGAGATTAGCAATGCTATTCTAAAAATTCACTAATTTACATTAATTAACCTTAATTAACTCCTTGACAATCATTTATGACAAGAAGCTCGATTATGTTATAAAGCTGCGTGAATATCCACATAATAAAAAGGGAAAACGTAGCACGATTATTGATATGTAGTGACAAAACATGAAAAGGTGGCTGAATTTCCGGGAAATAGTCACGAAATAAATACGATTAAACAGGTGGGAATAGGGGTGTTTTTGAAAAAAAGCATAAAAAATACTGCATACGTGTTATACTATATTATATAGATGTCGTATGAAATATGAACGATAAACACATAAATAAACACAGTATAGGAGAAGTAATCGCAATCACAAATATATTTTGTGAAATACAACAATTGCTTTCTCATAGGAAAAGGAGATAAAAATGCCGGAAAACAGTAGCTGTAGCAGCGCGGGAAGCTGCACAAAATCAAGCTGCGAGGGCTGTCCATCACATAATGGCGGACCACAGAGCTTCCTCGTAGAGCAGAATAAATTTTCAAACATCAAGCATGTAATAGGAGTTGTCAGCGGAAAGGGCGGAGTAGGAAAATCATTCGTCACATCCTCACTGGCGGTAAACATGGCAAAGAAGGGCTACAAGGTTGGTATCCTTGATGCCGATATCACAGGACCGTCAATACCAAAGATGTTTGGCGCACATGACCAGATACTCGGAGACGAAAACGGCCTGATGCATCCGTATGAGACAAAAGAGGGCATCAAGCTCATCTCAGTAAACCTGCTCATGGACAACGAGGAGGATCCGGTTATCTGGAGAGGCCCAGTCATTGCCGGAGTAGTAAAACAGTTCTGGAACGAGACAGCATGGGGCGATATAGACTATCTATTCGTTGATATGCCACCGGGAACAGGAGATGTACCTCTCACCGTATTCCAGTCCCTCCCGGTAGATGGAATCGTAATCGTCACATCACCACAGGAGCTTGTCAATATGATTGTCAAAAAGGCCTACAACATGGCAGAGGCAATGCATATCACAGTGCTTGGTGTGGTAGAAAACTTCAGCTATCTCAAATGCCCTGACTGCGGCAAGGAGATAAAGCTTTTTGGAGAGAGCCATATAGACGAGATTGCCAAAGAGCTTTCAGTACCGGTACTTGGCAAGCTGCCACTCGATACATCATATGCAGCTATCGCCGATAAGGGAGATTTCTACAGCATAGAAAACGACCATCTCGCAAAAGCAACAGAAGTACTTGAGCGTATTTAAATATTTCGTAATGAAGCAGGCATATATCCGCCGGGTGCGGTATATATGCCTGTATTTAATAGAAAACCTTCAAGCATAATTCGTACAGAATCTTAATCGCATAGCGTAGCTGCTGGGTGTGTGGTCTGCGGCACCTGAATCTGTGGCATTCGCCTTGCACTGCCAAATATTAAACTTTCTTTAAATATGCGATTTCCCTATTTACATTTCAATCCATTGGCTTCATAATCATATTACCCACGGATTAAACAATAGTTTTTATACTCAAAATTTACGAAAACAACCAAAATAGGGAAAAAGAGTTAATTTTATTATCAATATTTACCCAAAAACAATAATTTTAACGTCAATTTTTATAAAAAAATGCCCTTGTTTTTGTGCATATTTTTGTCTATATTATCATGTAGTAAAGAGAAGGTAAAAGAAAGGCAAATAGGAGGAAAATATGAAGAAAATATTTGATGTATTGAATGTCATTAAACAAAAGCTCTTTGTAAAGAAAGACAAGATTCATTCAGAAAAATATTATCGCAGAATTGATTTTTTAAATAAATATTCGCTTTTATTCCATGCAATCATAGCTATGGCTATCGTATTTATAGTGGAGATTATCTCGCGCAGGAGCTTTATCTCTGCATGTAAGTTCGTAGATGCACATACACTTGCGTTCATGTACAACTCATTTTTAGTGTTTGTATCATTTTCACTTGTGTATCTGTTCAGGCGCAGAGCTTTTGCAAGGGTAATAATTACAGGCTTTTGGACTATCCTCGGAATCATCAACGGCTGTGTGCTTTCAAACCGTGTCACACCGTTTGGTTATACTGATTTAAAGTGTATTCCGGAGCTTTTAGCCATGAACAATACCAGCTATTTCACAGCGCAGCAGGCTACAATAGTTGTAGTTGGACTTGGTGCATTTGCACTGTTTCTTGTGGCACTTTTTATCAAGGGGCCTAAATATACAGGCAAAATCCGTTATGCAGGTGTTTCAGTAGCATTTTTAGCATTGCTTTTCGTAGCAATCCCTGTCACAACCAATGTGGCACAGAATACCAATGTGGTTGCCAGCTACTATTCAAATATCGCCCAGGGCTATGATGATTATGGCTTTGTATACTCATTCTCATCTACTGTAGTGGACCGTGGAATGAAAAAGCCGGAGGACTACAATAAGCAGAATGTGGAAGATGTAGAGCAGAAGGTCAATTCTCAGAAGCAGACCACCACAGTGGACGGAAAGACAGGTCCAAACATCATCTGTGTGCTTTTAGAGTCATTCTGTGACCCGGACGAGATTAATTTCCTTCAGGTGAATGAGGATCCTATTCCTACATTCCATGAGCTTGAGAAAAACTATTCAAGCGGATATCTGAATGTACCTGTAGTCGGAGCAGGAACTGCTAACACAGAGTTTGAGATGCTTACAGGACTCAGCATGCAGTATTTCGGTACAGGAGAGTATCCATACAAGACTATCTTAAAGCAGACAGATTGCGAGAGCATTGCCTCTGATTTATCTAAGATTGGATATGCAACACATGTAGTGCACAACAACGGTGGTAATTTCTACAGCCGTACCAATGCATTTTCTAAGATGGGCTTTGATACATTTACAAGCAAGGAGCTCATGAATATCACAGAGTACACTCCAAACGGAAGCTGGCCTACAGATGATATTCTCGTCAGTGAGGCTATGAAGACCTTTGATGCTACACCGGATCAGTCTGATTTTACTTATATCATCACAGTTGGCACTCACGGTGACTATCCAAAGGAGCCTGTTATTGAAAATCCTACATACACCGTATCAGGTGTTGAGGACGAGGGCATGAAAAATGCCTGGACATATTATGTAAACCAGCTCAACGAGGCTGACCGCTTCATCAAGGAGCTCACAGATGAGCTTTCTAAGAGAGATGAGGACACCATCGTTGTTATGTTTGGCGATCACCTCCCTACAATGGGACTTCAGGATTCTGATATGAAGTCAGGTGATATCTACAAGACAAAGTACATCACATGGAACAACATGGGACTGCCAAAGGAGGATGCTGACCTTTATGCTTACCAGCTTCTTGCCCAGACTACAGACACTGTAGGTATCCATGAGGGAACTATCATGAACTATCATCAGACTCAGATGAACAGTACAGATGAGGCATCATATCAGGATGGACTTGACCTGTTACAGTACGATATCCTTTATGGAAAGCGTTACTGCTACAACGGTACAGATTTATATCCGGCTTCAGATCTTGTCATGGGAATTGACAAGGTGGACATCACAAATGTGTCTGATTCATCGACCGGTGATACAGTATATATTTACGGTCACAACTTTACCAACTGGAGTAAGGTTTATATCAACGACTCCAAGGTGGCTTCGACTTATCTCTCAGCAGGTGTGCTTGCTATCAAGAAGGAAGACATCAGTGATGGTGATGAGATAACTGTGTGCCAGGTTGGATCTAGTGATACTATTTTCAGAAAGTCTGAGAATGCGTATACATATGTGGATCCTGCAGTGGAGCACGACAGTGAGTCGGAGACAGATGAACCGACAGAGAACCAGTAGATTTTAATGAATTTTTTCTTGGGTGGACGGGGCGCAGGTCCCGGGTCCCAGTGTGGAGTGGCGACATGTACTCTCGCGTTCGCTACGCTTCGCAGCCAAGATTCTGTACGAAATTATGCTTTTAGGGTTTCTATGCTTGACGAAACCGGATTATATGCGCCGTCCATGGCGCATATAATCCTTGCCCCGCCGTCCTTGGCGGGGCATTTCTGCGTTTCATGGGCATAATTTCTACAGTATCTAGGCAGCTTCGCTATGCGCTCACGCGAGAGCACACGTCGCTACTCCACACTGAGACCCGGGACCTACGCCACTTACGTTGTGGCAAAATGGTCGCGTGTGTGCACCGGTTTTCGTCCGGTGCTTACGCTTCGTGCTTGTAAAATGTAGGTATGGTGTGTCTTAAGATATAATTAATGGGTTGAAAATTGTGTATATTGATGATACAATTTCTACGGTTAAGAGTTTGGTAGGATTTACGGACGTGACAGATATCTGCAGGCCGGTGATGTATACCGAATTTAATACTTTAATTGTAGAAATTAAGAATCTAAGTATGGAGGTGAATTTCATGGACAGTAGTGATGGTCTTGGGCGAAGTAAGAACAACATCGGTGCTGATATACAAGTGAGTATTGTATTGGCAGGCATAGTGGATTCTGTCCGTGGAAGGATTCATCACAGGACAGTTTTTAGAGGTACAGTGTAGGCATATTAAGGAATATAGGCTTACACCGTGCTGTATTTTGCTGTGCACAAATGCATACTTGTTTATATATCAGGGCACCGTTAGGTGCTTTTTTCGTGCGCAAATTCATTGAGTGCACGGGTTTCGTCCTTTCTATCATGGAATGATTTTTATGTTTCAAAATCCCGGGATTTTGGAGAACCACATATGTTTATTTTATGTGGAAAATGCTATCGGAAATGAGAAAGGAGAGAAATGGAGATGAATACAAAGAAATATGAAGAGCTTCTTGTTCTATTGAGAAGCCACAAAACGGATAAGGAAATTCTGGAGGTTTTGTCAGATTATCATGAGAATGATATTGCTGATATGCTTGCAGGAATGAACGAGAAGGAGCGCAAACGTCTTTACAGGCTCCTTGGAACACAGCGGACAGCGGAGATTTTTGCATATCTTGATGAGCCGCAGGCCTATTTTGATGAGCTGTCTGTGGAGCAGGCTGCCAGGGTAGTATCGCTGATGGATTCGGATGATGCTGTCGATTTGCTTGAAAATCTGGAGGATGAGGACAAGAAGGAGATTGTAGAGCATCTGGATGAGGAAGCGGAAAAGGATGTCAGGATGCTTCTGTCATATGACGATGATGAAATCGGCAGCTATATGACAACCAACTACATCTGTATTCCGGACGGCCTGACAGTGAAGCAGGCGATGAGCCAGCTAGTGAGGCAGGCGGGCGAAAACGACAATATCATGACTATATATGTAGTTGATTCAGATGAATGCTTTGCGGGAGCTATTGATTTAAAGGATTTAATCACAGCCAGGGAGGGCATGAATCTGGAAAGCATTATAGCCCATTCATATCCATATGTGCTCGACCATGAGAAAATCGATGATTGTATCGACACAATCAAGGACTATGCTGAGGATTCAATTCCGGTGCTCTCAAAGGATAAGCATATCCTCGGAGTCATCACATCTGATGATATTGTAGAGATGGTAGACAATGAGATGGGTGAGGACTATGCAAAGCTCGCCGGACTGACCGCAGAGGAGGATCTGAAGGAGACCACGCTGCAGAGCATGAAAAAGAGAATGCCATGGCTTATCATCCTGCTTTTTTTGGGAATGATAGTGTCTTCCGTAGTTGGAATATTTGAGAATGTGGTAGCGGCTTTGCCGATAGTCATCTGCTTCCAGTCGCTGGTACTTGACATGGCAGGAAACGTAGGAACACAGTCACTGGCTGTCACAATCAGAGTGCTCATGGATGAGAATCTAAGCGGTAAGCAGAAGCTTTTGCTTGTAGTAAAAGAGGTAAGAATAGGCCTTGTAAATGGTGGCTTGCTTGGAATAATGGCACTTGTATTTCTTGGAATATATGTGCATCTGTTCAAGGGCTACACATGGCTTGGAGCATTTGCGGTATCAGGCTGTGTAGGAGTTTCACTGCTTGTGGCAATGGCAATTTCAAGCCTTGTGGGCACAGTGATTCCGATGTTTTTCCACAAGATAAAGATTGACCCGGCGGTTGCGTCAGGTCCTCTTATCACTACAGTGAATGATCTGGTGGCAGTTGTGACCTATTATGGACTGGCATTTCTTTTCCTGATTGAATTGTAATATTGGTCGTAGTACATAAACATTTAGAATACAGGAAATAAAAGGATAATTTGTAATTTGTGTTTTGGATGTAAATCCGCTATACTATTGATGTAATATTGCGGATTTGTTTCTATAGAAAGAGGGTAAAATATGCCTGAGATATCATTATTTTATGGGATTAGAGTCACTATGTATTATAATGACCATATGCCACCACATTTTCATGCTGAATATAATGGACATAAAGCATTAGTAGATATTAATAATATACAAGTAATAAGAGGCTCTTTGCCGAATAAACAATTACGATTGATATTGGCCTGGTGTACGATTCATCAGGATGAATTAATGCAGAATTGGGAATTGGCCAAGGACATGAAACCATTGAACAAAATTAATCCACTTATATAGGTAATTGCGAAACTCGCGATGCTCGTTCGCAAACTTGAATCAAAATAG
>OLPN01001470.1_pt1 | contig 21007 bp, 20 predicted proteins | sample 1672601 | NCBI WGS metagenome assembly OLPN01 (sample SAMEA3136704, study PRJEB25190) | human gut metagenome | reverse complement strand
CTGTTGCCTCATCCAGGATCAGCTGTGCCGCATTGCTTACCATGAAGTACTGCTGGTAAATACGAAGCTTTCTTCCGGCGTCATCGCTGTCATCCGGATACAGGAACAGAGTCAGGTTGTGAAGAAGATCTTTTTTGTCAAAAGAGATTCCCTCTCCTACAATGCTCTCATCTGCAATATCAATATCAAAGAGACGAAGCTTGATAGCCTTATTCTCATATCCTGCCACATCAATATCATACAGTGTGGATTTTAGCATAAAGCCTTTAAACGGTACGTAATAGGAAACGCCTGCGTCTGTCAGCCAGCTCTCCGGCTCGATCCACGGGTTCGGTGTCTCAAACTGAAGATGATCTTTGAACTCCTGTTTGAAAAGTCCAAGGTGATAATTAAGTCCGATTCCTTCTCCCGGAAGTCCCAGAGTTGCGATGGAATCCAGGAAGCAGGCTGCCAGACGTCCAAGACCGCCGTTTCCAAGAGATGGCTCCGGCTCGATCTCCTCGATCATGGAAAGTTCTTTGCCGTTCTCTTTGAGATATCTTGCGACTTCGTCATAAACACCGAGATTGATCAGGTTGTTGGAGAGAAGTTTTCCGATAAGGAACTCTGCAGAAATATAATAAATCTTCTTTTTTCCTTCCTGATATCCGCGGCCTTTCAGCTGCTCCTTTGTCCAGGAGAGAAGTCCGTGATAGATTTCCTCGTTTGTACAGTCTTTGACATTTTTGTTATATTTGTCTTCGAATACTTTGCTTAATGTTTCCATTTTTGATCTCCTTTCATGGATCTTTATGGGATGAAATGTGTTTTTACAAGGTTGTTTGCTTTGTTTTTGATGGTATTAGGATATCACGCATCAAGATGCAAAAATATAACAATCCTGTCATGATATGCAAGATATTTGTCAGACTGACTGTCCCATGCTCTTTCTGTACTTATGTGGGGAAATCTCATTTGCCTGCTGGAATTTCTTGATAAAATAGCTTGTACTGTTGAATCCCACGTTCATGGCAATCTCTGTCACCGGTGCGTCCGAATGGGTCAGAAGATATTTTGCCTTCTCCATACGGAAATCATTGATGTACTCCACCAGAGTTTTTCCCGTATACTGGCGAAAAAGCTTCATAAAATAATATTCACTGTAATTGGAAAGCCCGGAAAGTTCCGAAACTGTAAGATTTTCCTGATAGTGAAGGCTGATATGATCCAGAACTTCCTTCACTGCCGCAAGGCTTTTATTCTGCTCTGTACTTACCGGAATAATATAATGCCTGGTCAGCATTTCATAAAAGAAATCAAAGAACAGCATTTTCAGCTTCACATAAAAATATGGTTTCTTCTCTGTATGACAGGTATGGATCTCCAAAAAAATTTCCTTAAGCTTCTCATACCCGGAATCTCCTTCTTCTATATGATGGCAGAATTCTGCCCTGTTTTCCATCAGAGGGGATACCACACATTCCTGGCAGATATCTCCCGGCTGCCCGGCCAGAAATCCAAGTCCAAACACCACACTTTTATAATAGAGAGGATTGTTTAAATCTGTCCGCATACTGTGAAGAACCCCGCAGTTTACGATCAGAATATCCCCTTTTTTCAGTCGGATACTCTCCCGGTTCAGTCTGGCAAAACCGCTGCCTTTCTCAATATACATGATCTCCATTTCACTGTGCCAGTGATCATACAGTGCATGAAAGATCTCACAGTTTCCCGTGTACGTTTCCACCGGCAGCTCAAAGGAACCGTGAGGACTTAATTCTTTTAAATTATCATCCACTTCGGATACGTGAAGCGGATTTTTTTCGGATATGTCTGTTCCTGGCATGATTTCCTCCGTGAGTCAAGCGGATATTCGCAATCCGCTTCGCTATTTGGTTAAATTCTGTTTGGCTGCTTTTAGTCTAACGGATATTTTCAGCCATGACAATATTATATTTTCCTGTTTTATTTTTTATGACTGCCAAAAATCCACTTCCACAAACCGGAATCTTGACTTTTCCCATCCCAACTGCTATATATAATGTTTAGAATAAAACAATTTGATTTTAAAAGGAATGAAAACTGCCATGAATCCATTAAAAAAAGCTTACTGCCGTATTTTCCAGAACATCTTTAAATTTGCACTTCCCGTACTTCCTTACCGCAATCCGAAGATCATCGGAAGCGTCAGAGGTATCCCGGAAGTTCTGGAAAAAAGAGGTTATAACAACGTACTGATCATCACAGACACAGGTATCCGAAGCCTTGGCCTTACAGAACGCCTGGAGCAGACTCTGAAACGAAACTGCATTTCCTACCAGATCTATGACAAAACCGTAGCAAATCCCACGACCGTCAATGTGGACGAGGCTCTTCATATGTATCTGGACAACGACTGCCAGGCGATCATCGGCTTTGGCGGCGGTTCCAGCATGGACTGTGCAAAAGCTACCGCAGCCCGCATTGCCAAACCGCACCAGTCTCTGGCACAGATGAAGGGAATCCTGAAGGTCCACAAAAAGCTTCCTCTTCTCATCGCCATCCCCACAACTGCAGGAACCGGAAGTGAGACCACACTTGCAGCCGTGATCACCGATGCAAAGACCCGCCATAAATACGCCATCAACGATTTTCCGCTGATCCCACGGTACGCAGTTCTTGACCCGAAGGTTACCTTAAGCCTTCCGCCGTTTATCACCGCCACTACCGGAATGGACGCTCTCACTCATGCGGTAGAAGCTTATATCGGAAACTCTACCACCCCCGGCACCCGTAAAAACGCTCTGGATGCAGTCCGGCTGATCTTTGAAAATCTGGATACCGCCTACACAGACGGACAGAATATTGAAGCAAGACGGAACATGCTCCGCGCTTCCTATTTTGCAGGCTGTGCTTTCACCAAATCCTATGTCGGATACGTTCACGCAGTTGCCCATTCCCTCGGCGGAAAATATAACGTGCCTCACGGACTTGCCAATGCCGTGATCCTGCCTATGGTGCTGGAAACTTATGGGGACAGCATTACCCATAAACTCCGCAATCTGGCCGTAGCTGCCGGTCTCTGTGACAAAAATGAAGACGATAAAACTGCCTCCCGTATGTTCATTGATGCCGTCAAAGATATGAAAAAGCGTTTTGGCATCGGAGACTATATTCCGGAAATCCAGGAAACCGACATCCCTGAACTTGCCCATTATGCCGACAAAGAAGCCAATCCTCTGTATCCGGTTCCTGTGCTGATGGATGCCAGCGAACTGGAAACCCTGTATTACAGACTGATGCCACCGGCTGGCAGCTGCTGAGTATTTTCATCCGCCATCCGTCGTCTATATCATTCACAACACTACCACTGCTTATGCCTTATTTTATATTCCGAGATATATCCTTTTCAGACAACTTCTGATATTTGGCAAAGCAGGATTTTTCAGAAAGGACCATAAATTCCATGGAAAAAGAACAGATCACCCAGCTTCTGGAAAAACAGCGCCAGTATTTCTACTCCGGCGCAACTTTAAATCTCGATTTCCGTATCAGCGCCCTGAAACGCCTCCGTGCCTCCATCCGAAAACACGAAGCACAGATCCATGCTGCTCTCCGAAAAGACCTGGGAAAAAGCAATTTCGAGAGCTATATGTGTGAAACCGGACTGGTGCTCTCCGAGATCACACATATGTTGAAAAATATCCGCTCTTACGCAAAAGAAGAAACCGTACCAACTCCGCTGGCACAGTTCCACTCCCGCAGTTTCCGCAAACCATCTCCCTATGGCGTCGTTCTCATTATGAGTCCATGGAACTATCCGTTCCTTCTCACCATTGAACCGCTGGTCGATGCCATTGCAGCCGGAAACACCGCCATCCTGAAACCAAGCGCCTACTCTCCGGCAACCAGCGAAGTGATCCGCCTTCTGATCCATGAGTGTTTTGATCCCAGATATGTATCCGTTGTTACAGGCGGCCGCGCGGAAAATACCCACCTTCTCAGCCTGCACTTTGACTACATCTTTTTCACCGGAAGCCAGGCTGTAGGAAAAGAAGTCATGAAAAAAGCCTCCGAATATCTCACCCCGGTCACACTGGAACTTGGAGGAAAAAGTCCCTGCATCGTGGATAAAACTGCTAATCTCCGCCTTGCAGCCAAACGTATCGTATTCGGCAAATTTTTAAACTGCGGCCAGACCTGCGTGGCTCCGGACTATATTTACTGCGACCCGGAGATCAAAGACGCACTGGTTGCAGAACTTCGCCGCCAGATCAGCCGCCAGTACGGCAAAGAACCTCTGAAAAACCGGGATTACGGGAAGATCATCAACGAAAAACATTTCGACCGTATCAACGGCCTGATCGATCCTGCCAAAACCGTCTGCGGTGGCGGTTCCAGCCGTGAAACACTTCAGATCGAACCAACGATCCTTGATAACGTAACTTTCGACGATCCGGTCATGCAGCAGGAGATCTTTGGACCGGTACTTCCGGTCCTCACCTACGAATCTCTGGGAAGCGCGGTAGCAAAGATCAACTCTATGGCTCATCCACTGGCCCTCTACCTCTTCACCAGCAACGAAAAAGCCTCCCGGGAAGTAACTTCCCGCTGCGGTTTCGGCGGCGGCTGTATCAACGATGTCCTCATCCATCTGGCAACCAGCAATATGGGATTCGGCGGCTTCGGTGAAAGCGGCATGGGCTCCTACCACGGCATCGACGGCTTCCGGACATTTTCGCACTATAAGAGCATCGTGGATAAGAAAACCTGGATTGATCTTCCTATGCGGTATCAGAAGTATCGGAAGGTTTATGAGAAGATGGTGAGGATGTTTATGCGGTAGATACAGACAGAGGACGATGATATCTGCATCGTCCTCTTTTTTTCTCCCACCTTTTAGTATTTTTCTGAAGTAACTACAGATTAACCGCTGAGAGAAATGAACCGGGTTTTACTTTTTTTGATCTTCATCCTTCTTTACTCTCACATATCTCATCAAATTCCTCAAGAGATATCGGAGTTTTATCTCTCAGCTCATTTCCATAATGGCTGACTTCCACACCTTTCACTTCTTTTTCCGTATACACAAAAGTCTGTTCTTCCTTAGACCTCCATACTACACTACCCCCATCTTCCAGTTTTCCGATCATATAAAACTGTGCCACCGTCGGATCACTGATCGCGCTCACAGAAATCTCCGTGCTGGACACGATGTTAAAAATATCTCTGACTCCGTAATCATCCGGAAGTTCAACAACTATGCAGTCATCTTCCTTATCTGAAACAACAGTCCCGCTTTTTCCACATCCTGTCATCAGTGTCGCTGTAATACCCAAACATAAAATCCCTGCAAAAATCTGTGTTTTCTTCATATTTTTTTCCTCCCACCTGTTGGTATTTTTTTGAAGTGACTATAGATTACCAGATGAGAGGAACCAGCCGGGTTTTACTTTTTTTGTGTTTTGATTAGAAAAAAATATAACTGACCCGTAATGTTTAGATTAATTCAATTGTTTTTATATTCCCCATGTTAATTGTATCAAAAAGATAGTCACCATTTTCATTAACACATTTCCAACTACGATCCAGCGGGATATCAGAAAACTCTCTCGCTGTTTGAAGTCTGCCTGCCGCAGTTCTCATCAATGCCCCGGCAGTTTCATCCAAAATATAAGCAACTCCATCTTTATAAAAAGTAATAGTTGCATAACCTTTTTCAAATGCGCTGAATATCTTTTCTTCCCTGGTATTATAAACTATAGTTTCCAGATGTGTTCCTTCCTGATTTTCTGATGAGATATTCTGTTCAACTATTAATTTTCCTTCCGAAAAATCATATCTGGTACCTTGAATTGGTTCTCCTATAATATTCCACGATGTGTCAAAAAGCGCTACATAATCTTTTTCATCATTTCCTCTTAAAGGAAGTGCAACGCAGCCATCTTCAAATACCAAATTGTCCGGTAAAGCAGCCATTCTGATTTTTTCAGCATATTCATTATCCATTACTTTAAATTCACCTGACGAAACATTATAAGAAACCAAGTGATCTCCATAGTCCTCCAATATACAATATCCCTCATTTATATAATTATCACTTCCCCAGTTCCATCCTAAATCTCCGGTTATAGCTATTTCATTCAAATTTCCCATTATATCCATTAAAATCATCTTCGATCTATAACCTGTAACATTCGGATCTTCATAATCAAATCCCAAAACCGCTGTATCTTCATAAAAGTAAACATTATCATCCGATGAAGTAGTTTTCTCTACCCATTTGTTGCCCTGTGTACAATAATACATTCGAACCCAGTTTCCATCATTGTTCAGATTTCCATAACTCCATACACCTTTTCCGCAATATGTAATTTCGTTAACAGGGTCTGTACCTTCTATGGAAAATTCTGTAATTTCATTTCCACTTTCATCATATAATTTATATACATATCCTGCACTGTCAAAATTCGAATTATATTCTTCTATCCAAATTTGTCCTCCATCATATGCTTTCGCTTTAATATTATCAGATATATCATATTTATTTATTATGTTTCCATTTAAATCAATCTGATAAACAGCATTTTCTGTTTCTATAAAAGAATATCCATTTGAAAAAGGTGAAATATTTGATATCTCAGATTCATTCACAAAAAAGAGAGCATTACCTTCCTTGTCAATACATGCATAACCCGAACCCAAGTCATCTGCATCTCCCTGTATCCATTCCACACCTTCATTAAATCTGTAATTTATCCTGACATTAAAAGATGTCTCCGCTACGTTTTCTGTATTATTTTCTGTATTAGTTACAGTATTCTCACTCGAACTGCTCTCTGTTGCTGTCTCTTCCTCTCTTTCTCCATTCTTCACATTTCTATTATTTGAGCATCCCGTTATCATAAATGCAGAGCAAATTAAAGTTATTATTATAAAACAATATTTTTTCTTGTGCATTTTCTTTCTCACCTTTCTCCATAAATATCCATCAATACAATAACTGATTTTTAGCATCAATCGTCTATATCATTTTTATTGTTCACAGTCTCTTATCTTTTTCTGCGTCCTAAAAATGTTCCAGCAAAAATAACACCACATACTCCTCCAAGGCCATAAAAAATAGTAGCTCCTCTGCTGAAATCATTCTCTCTTTTTTGATTTCCTCCTAATACTCCACTATGTATAGAATTATATTTTCCATCTACAACATAGCCCGTTGAATACGGTACTCCGTGCTGAGACTCTGCACCATAATCATATGCTTTACCCATAAAAAGGAAAAAAATCACTCCCAACATAGTTAATATTCTTACTACTTTCTTACTCATTTTGCTCTCTCCTTTTATTTCCTTTAAAATAGCCAATGGGACGGAGAAATATGGCTTGAGCACCAGAAAACACCGTCCCATTTCTGTTTTATTTCTCATTCCTTCTCTTTGAAATGCTTCAATAGTCATTCCTTTATATCTGAGGATACCAACATCGCCAGCTGAGAGAATCATCTTATGTGCATTAAGATTTCTAAGTTTTAAACGTTCTCCATTTTCAAATTCAACAACATACCATTCAATCTCTCCAAGGCTGTATATTTTTTCCAAAATTTTAACTCTTCTTGTAATTAAAGGTTTATTATTATCCATTCTTTTCACAAAATGAACCGCTACCCATGCCAAAATTGCCATAGCTATTAATATTCCAAATAAAACTGGAAATAAAGCTATAAGATCATCCATATTATATCTGCTAACTCTAATCGTCATTTTTCCACCTCACACTCTTTCTCTTTAGAAAATATTAATATATTATTTTTATATGCAATCACATGTTCTTCCGATTACCAGATGGGGATCTTATATCAGGATTCGAAAATTTTACAGGCGTTGTGGAATCTTTTCCGCTCCCATCAGGATCTCTGCCAGCCTGTATTCCAGACATTTCCTATTGTCGCAGATGATCTGCCGTCCCTTTTTCAGTTTGTTGCAAACACAAGGGCTTCTGCCGATGTGACAATCTTTATCCAGCCTGAAGCATGTATTTTACCATTTCTGCGAAGAGATCTGCTGAAAGAGATTTTTAATTACAATATTCCCGGAGCAGATGCTGTTATCTCTATGGCAGATGCTTTATTTATCGATAATATGCAGCGGATCAAAGATGAAAAATTCATCATATACTTTACAGAATATGGTATGACACGCTTTCTGCAGGATGGATTATTCGAAGAAATCCCATCCACGTTTTACCATCCTCTGACTGTGAAACAGCGTATCCGTATCCTTCATGAAATCGCTCAGTGCTGTCAGAAGGGTGCTTATCGGATCCTGAAAAAACCTTTGAATCATCTGTCTGAAAATCTTCGAATGGCTCTTTGTGGAAATACGTGTTCCCTTACCTATCAGACAAATGCCGGAGAGCATATGTGCTTTGCGATCACTGAACCGTTTATCCTTCAGATTTTTCAGGATTTCCTGACAAATATGGACCCGGATGTTTATTACACACCGGAAGAATCTGCTGCGATCATTAACCGTATGATCCGGCAATTGGAAGCAAAGTAATATATGAGGAAACAAAAAGAATGCCGGTCCAGAAAAGAAGCGATCACCGGTGAAAAGCCAATGGCCGCCAGGGAACGGACCGAAAGCAGAAATCCGATCTGTCCGTCTCCCATTCCCTTCTGTCTTAAGATCGGTACCAGAAATACCGTAGACGCCGCCCATAAGATCCAGTAAAGGCTGCAGATGATCCCAAACCGCAGATTCAGCCCTGTTTCTTCTTTTTTCATATGTACAAATCCCCCGTTTTACATAATCGGGCAGTGAATATAACACCTCTGTATTCGCTGCCCTTTATAAATATTTTGTATAAATTGTACTATTATTCTCTGTTTTTCACAAGTTTATTGTTATATTTTCCCATCCATGCATTTTTTATCTAACAAAAAAATCTGTTCTACATGATCTCTCAGTAAAACAGATTTTTCTTCAACTATATAAATATCCATAACAGATAAATTATCTTATTGCATCCTTCATCTCTTTCACATACGCCTTCACCTTCGGCACGCTGTCTTTGCCGTAGGCTCCGCAGAGCTTCACAATAGCTGATCCAACAATAGCACCATCGGACTGATCGGCCATTTTTTTTGCCTGCTCCGGAGTGGAAATTCCGAATCCTACTGCACATGGAATGTCTTTCTGGGATTTTACCAGTTTTACCATGGCCCCGATGTCGGTTGTGATGTTGGTTCGCATTCCTGTAACTCCAAGCGAAGATACGCAGTACACAAAACCTTCTGCCTCTTTGGCGATCATGGCAATTCGTTCATGGGAGGTCGGCGCGATCAGGGAGAGCAGATCCAGGCCGTACTGTTTGCAAACAGCGTCGAACTCTTCTTTTTCTTCGAACGGAACATCAGGAAGGATCAGCCCGTCCATTCCAATCTCTGCTGCTTTTTTGATAAAGCGTTCCGTTCCATAAGAAAATACTACGTTGGCATAGGTCATAAACACCATGGGAATTTTTGTATTTTTACGGATTTTTTCTACCATTGCAAAAATTTTATCTGTAGTGACTCCGCCGGACAGTGCCCGGACATTGGCTTCCTGGATCACCGGTCCCTCTGCGGTAGGGTCTGAAAACGGAATTCCAAGCTCAATCAGGTCTGCGCCTGCTTCTTCCATTGCATATACCAGCTGCTCGGTAACCTCCAGTGACGGATCTCCGCAGGTTACAAAAGGAATAAATGCCTTTCCGTTTGCAAAAGCTTCTGTAATTCTCTTATTCATGAATATCCTCCCCTCTGTAGCGGGCGATTGCCGCACAGTCTTTATCTCCACGTCCTGAAATGGTAACTACCATGATCTTGTCTTTTCCAAGTGTTGGTGCGATCTTTTTCGCATAGGCTACTGCATGAGCACTTTCAATTGCCGGAATAATTCCTTCTGTTCTGGAAAGATACTCAAATGCATCTACTGCCTCATCATCGGTTACCGGCACATATTCTGCTCTTCCGATGTCATAAAGGTGTGCATGCTCCGGTCCTACGCCCGGGTAATCCAGACCTGCGGAGATGGAGTATACCGGTGCGATCTGTCCGTACTCATCCTGGCAGAAATAGGATTTCATACCATGGAAGATTCCCAGACGGCCGGTTGCGATGGTTGCTGCAGTCTCTGCAGTATTCACACCGCGGCCTGCTGCCTCACATCCGATCAGACGGACATCTTTGTCATCAATAAAATTATAAAAAGTTCCGATGGCATTGGAGCCGCCGCCTACGCAGGCCAGGACAACATCCGGAAGTCTGCCCTCTTTTTCCAGCATCTGCTCTTTGATCTCCTTGGAAATAACTGCCTGGAAATCACGGACAATAGTCGGGAACGGGTGGGGTCCCATAACAGATCCCAGTACATAGTGGGTGTCTGCGATACGGTTTGTCCACTCACGCATAGTCTCGGAAACGGCATCTTTTAAAGTTGCGGTTCCGCTTGTGACTGCATGGACTTTCGCTCCGAGGAGACGCATTTTGTATACATTCAGGGCCTGACGCTCGGTATCCTCTTTTCCCATGAAGACTTCACATTCCATGCCCATCAGCGCTGCTGCGGTTGCAGTTGCCACGCCGTGCTGACCTGCACCGGTCTCTGCAATGACACGGGTCTTTCCCATTTTTTTTGCCAGAAGCACCTGACCTAATACATTATTGATCTTGTGTGCACCTGTGTGGTTCAGATCCTCACGTTTCAGATAGATTTTGGCTCCGCCCAGATCTTCGGTCATGTGTGCCGCATAGTAAAGACGGGAAGGTCTTCCTGCGTATTCATTGAGAAGCTCTGTGAGCTCGCGGTTGAATTCCGGGTCGTTTTTGTAATGGTTGTACGCTTCCTCAAGCTCCAGAACGGCGTTCATCAGTGTTTCCGGGATGTACTGTCCGCCATGGATGCCGAATCTTCCTTTTGACATGTTAAAAATCCTCCTTTATGTTCCTCACGGTCTGTACCGCTTTCACTATTTTATCCGGGTCTTTGTGCCCATCGGTTTCTACACTGCTGCTTAAGTCCACAGCCCAGGGATGAAGCATTTTTATGGCTGTTTCCAAATTATCACACCCAAGGCCTCCGGCCAGAAACCAGGGACGTTTTATGGACGGTACCAGGCTCCAGTCAAAGGTCTCACCGGTGCCCCCGGCTCCCTGATCCAGAAGAATGTAATCTGCTTCCGAACGGATCGCCCGCTTTACATCTTCTTCTGTTTTTATGGAAAAAGCTTTTATCAGAAGCTGGTCTGTCATAATCTTAAGCTGTCTGATATAATCTTCGTTTTCCTGTCCGTGAAGCTGTGCCAGGGAAATGGTTCCTTCGTTTAAAAGCTGTGCGGGAAGTTCCACCGGTGCATTGACGAATACGCCTACCGGCAAAATACTCTCATCCAGCTTTTCCCGGAGAGTTCGTAACTGAGCTCCTGTGACGTTTCTTCTGCTTTTTGGAAATTCTACAATGAATCCACAGAAATCTGGTTTTGCTTCATTAACTGCCTGAATGTCCTCCAGGCGGGTAAGGCCGCAGATCTTGATCCTGGTTCTGACCGGCTTCTCCTGCTGTTTCCGATCCGCACAGCCTCTTTCCTGTCGTATGGTGTTGTTCTGTTCTGTTTTCATCTCAGTGCTCCGCCATTTAACTCTTCCAACGCCGCTTTTTTGTCCGGGCTTCTCATCAGGGTTTCACCGATCAGAACGGCGCCTACCCGGTTTCTTTCCAGGATGGCAATGTCTCCGGCATTTTTGATGCCACTCTCGGAAACAAATACCACATTGTACGGTGCCAGGTTTCGAAGACGGATGCTGTTATTCATATCAACTTTGAAGGTTTTCAGATCACGGTTATTTACACCGACGATCTTCGCTCCTGCTTTCAGTGCTCTTGCCACTTCTTCCTCATCGTGGGCTTCCACCAGTGCATCCATTCCCAGAGATTCTGCCAGCTCTCTGTATTCCAGGAGTTCCTGATCATCCAGAATGGTGCAGATCAGAAGCACTGCCGATGCGCCAAATGCTTTTGCCTGATAGATCATGTACTTATCCACCGTAAAGTCTTTCCGGAGGACCGGGATAGCCACCGTTTCCGTGATCTCACGAAGATAAGTATCACTTCCCATGAAATAAAAAGGCTCTGTAAGGCAGGAGATTGCGGATGCACCTGCTGCCTCGTATTCTTTCGCAATTTCCACATATGGAAAATCCGGTGCGATCAGCCCCTTGGAAGGGGATGCTTTTTTTACTTCACAGATGTAAGACATGCCCGGTTTTTTCAGGGCTTCCAGAAAGGAAGGCTGCTGTGGTGCTTTTTCTGCCAGAGCTTTCAGCTGTTCCAGAGGAAGCTGAAGTTTTTCCTTCTGGATACGTTCTCTTGTCTTTTCTGCGATTTCTTCCAGAATGTTTTTTTCACTCATTCTTTGTTTGTCTCCTCGATATTTCAACTCTCATTCGGCAATTTCAAGGAGTCTGACAACTTAATATTTCAATTAATGGGGTTGCCGATTCCTCTCCTCCCGCCATTATCCTCAAATTTCATTGCTTAATCTGATAAATTCCTCAAGCTTCGCTGCGGCGGCTCCGCTGTCGATCAGATTTTCTGCCATCTTCACGCCGGCTTCCAGGCTCTCTGCTTTTCCTGCGATATAAAGTGCGGCACCTGCGTTCATGCATACAGCCTGACGCTTCGGGCCTTTTTCGGTTCCGTTTACAATGGCTTTTGTGATCTCTGCATTTTCTGCCGGTGTGCCACCTGCAAGTTCCTCTTTGCTGCAGCGAGTGTAACCGAACTGCTCCGGTGTGATCTCGTAGGACTGGAACCATCCATCCTTGATCTCGCATACAGAAGTCGGTGCACTCATGGAGATCTCATCCAGCTTGTCCTGTCCGAAAACAACCATTCCGCGGTTCACGCCAAGTTTCATCATAACCTGCGCCAGAGGCTCTACCAGTGACTGATCGAAGACTCCCATCAGCTCCATGTTTGCACCTGCCGGGTTGCTTAATGGTCCGAGGATATTAAATACTGTACGGATTCCCAGCTCTTTTCGGATCGGTGCCACATATTTCATGGCAATGTGATAATTCTGTGCGAACAGGAAACAAATATTGATCTTTTTCAGGATTTCGGCACTTTTTTCTGGCGGAATGGTAATCTTTACGCCAAGAGCTTCCAGAACATCTGCGGCTCCGCTCTTGGAGGATGCTGCACGGTTTCCGTGTTTTGCAACCGGAACGCCTCCTGCCGCGATCACAAGAGAAGAAGTTGTGGAAATGTTGAAGGAGTTTGCTCCGTCACCGCCGGTTCCTACAATCTCCAGGACATCCATATCGTGAAGAAGTTTGATGCAGTGTGCACGCATACCTGCTGCAGATGCTGTGATCTCATCAATGGTTTCGCCTTTCATGGAAAGTGCGGTCAGGTAGGATGCCATCTGTACCGGTGTTGCCGCTCCATCCATGATCTCATTCATTACGGATTCTGCTTCGTCATATGTAAGATCTTCTTTTTTTGAAAGTTTGATGATTGCTTCTCTGATCATTCTTGTTCCCTCCTGTTCTGTAACGATCCTATCTTTTATGGATTACCATTCTCTGTCTTACAACTTCCGTACTGTCCGTTATCCGGGACAGTTTCTGTTCAATTTTACTTTTCCCTTACAACTTTCATAAAGTTTTCGATCATCGTTTTTCCATCTGGTGTCATAACCGATTCCGGATGGAACTGTAATCCGAAGATCGGATATTTTTTATGTTCCAGTGCCATCACCTCTCCGTCCTCAGATTCTGCGGTAACGACCAGTTCTTCGGGTAACGTATCCCGGAGCGCTGCCAGTGAATGATATCTGGCTGCCAGGAAAGTATCCGGCAATCCCTCAAATATCTGACTCTCACCAACTTTATGGATTTCCTTCTGCTTGCCGTGCATCAGCTCTTTTGCATAGGAGACGGTACCTCCAAATGCTTCACAGATGGACTGATGCCCAAGGCAGATACCCAGGATCGGCAGCCTGTCTTTGAAATATTTTATGGATTCAATGCAGATTCCCGCATCTTCCGGACGCCCCGGGCCCGGAGAAAGGATCAGGGCTTCCGGTTTCATATCCTCCAGCTCCTGTATGGTTACTTCGTCATTTCGTACGACCCTGATATCCGGCTCCACAGAACCGATCAGCTGGTAAACATTATAGGAAAAGCTATCATAATTATCGATCAGTACTATCATTCCAGTCCCTCCTGTGCTGTTTCGATTGCCTGTACAACGGCCCTTGCTTTGTTGCAGCATTCCTGGAATTCATTTTCCGGAACACTGTCTGCCACGATCCCGGCTCCGGACCGGATGCAGATCTCGCCTTTCTTTTTATAAACCAGGCGGATGGCAATGCAGGTGTCCAGGTTTCCGGCGAAATCCAGATATCCGATGGCACCGCCGTAAATACCACGTTTGCTCTGTTCCAGCTCCTGGATGATCTGGCAGGCACGGAACTTCGGTGCTCCGGAAAGAGTTCCTGCCGGAAGGATGGCATCTACTGCATCCACTGCATCCTTGTCATCCCGGATCTGGCCGGTAACTGTGGAACCGATATGCATCACATGGGAAAAACGCTCGATGCACATATATTTTTCTACTTTTACAGTACCGATCTTACTGATCTTTCCGATATCGTTTCGTCCAAGATCCACAAGCATGTTGTGCTCGGCACGTTCTTTTTCATCGGCGAGAAGTCCTCTTTCCAGCTCCAGATCTTCTTCTTTTGTCTTGCCTCTCGGTCTGGTTCCTGCCAACGGGAAGGTGCTTAATTCCGTTCCGGTAAGCTTGGCCAGAGTTTCCGGCGAAGCTCCAGCGATCTCAATATCATCGCTGGAAAAATAAAACATATACGGAGAAGGATTCGTAGCACGAAGGACCCGGTAGGTATCAAACAGGCTTCCTTCCGCTTTTGCCCTCATGGGATTGGAAAGAACCACCTGGAAGATATCTCCTCCGTGAATGTAATGTTTGGCGTTTTCTACCATCTCACAGTATTTTTCTTTGGGGAACTGTGGTTCAATGGAGGATTTCAGTTTCAGCGACGGGAATTCCTTTTGTTTTCCGTTTCGGATCAGATCTGCCATCTCTTTTAACTTCTCTTCGGCTTTCCTGTAGGAGTTTTCCAGGTCATCAGTCATCACACCGGTGATCAGCAGTACCTTCTGTCTGTAATGATCAAAGGCAATTACCTGGTCAAAAAGCATCAGATCCATATCGCGGAAATCCTGTACTGTCTTGTCGGTAAGCTCCAGTTTTGGCTCACTGTATTTGATATAATCGTAGGAAAAATATCCTACCAGGCCACCGGTAAATGTAGGCATATTTTCCAGCACCGGGCTTTTGTATTCTTTCAGGATCTGGCGGATAGCATCTCCCGGATGTTTCACCTGCTGTACGGTTTTTTCTTCGCTTCCGTCCTCGTGGATCTTCCGGATCTGAAGAGTTCCGTCTGTACAGGTGATCTCCATGGATGGCTCATATCCCAGGAAGGAATAGCGGCCCCATACCTCTGTCTGGCTGGCACTTTCCAGAAGATAGCAGTGTCTGCTGGCTGTGCGTAAGGTTCTCATGACTTCTACAGGTGTATAACGGTCGGAATACAACTCCCTGCATACGGGGATGCGCCGGTATTCGCCTGACTGTGCAATATTCTTGATTTTTTCTAATGTTGGATACATATACAGGCCCTCCTGAGTTCTTTTCATTCTTTTGCCGGAGGAGACGGTACGGTACTGGACATTCGCAATCCGCATTCGCTACTTGTTCATGGATTCCAATTTCTTCGAAATTAAAAAGCAAGGACATTCACAATCCGCATCCGCTACTTGCTCATGAATTCCAATTTCTTCGAAATTGGAATTCAAAAAACGCCCGTCTCCGGCAGAATCTGGTTCTGCCAGGGACGAGCGTCAAATTCAAAATCACCCGCGGTGCCACCCTGATTCACGGTTCGACCCGTGCACTTAGCGGAATACCTGCATATTCCCGGCAACTGACGTATGCCTTCACGTCACAGAATACTCGGTATCCATAATACCTTTCCCTGTGCCCTCCGCGGTCCATTTAGTAAACTGCTTCTCGGCCCGGCTCTCACCCTCCCGGACTCTCTGTGCGCGCATGAATACCTTTATCTCCGCTTCAACGGTTTAGTGGTTTACTTGATTAAACTTTTCATATAAAATAGCACAGGATTTTTAATATGTCAATACAAAAGTTGAAAAAATCGTCATTTTATTCTATAATTGTGACAGTGTGATTATCACAAAACCTACTTACGAAGGGAGTTTTACCAGAAAATACCATGGCTGAAAAAAATGCAAACACCTGGCTGGATACCCCAGATCCACAGGTTTTTATCAAAAATTCCGCAAGATTTAATGATCTGATGATGATGTACCGCTGTACTGTCCGTGAGGTACGTACCAAACTGGAAGTTCTCAATGATGAATTTTCCGTAGAATATAAACGTAACCCAATCTCTTTTATCAAGACCAGAATCAAAAAACCGGAAAGTATCTACAAGAAACTGAAAAAACTGGGTTACGACTTCACTGCCGAGAATATCCAGAACCAGCTCAATGACGTAGCCGGTATCCGTGTTGTCTGTGCTTTTATTGATGATATCTACACCATTGCGGATCTCATTGCCAAACAGGACGACATCACCGTCATCAAAGTAAAAGACTATATCAAAAATCCCAAACCAAACGGTTACCGCAGCTACCACATGATCGTGGAAATTCCTGTGTTCTTCTCCAAGGGAAAAACACCCATGCGTGCGGAGATCCAGATTCGTACCAATGGTATGGATTTCTGGGCTACCCTGGAACATCAGCTCAGATATAAGCAGAATATCGAAGAAATGGATGGTTACGAGGAAGTCAGCACTGAGCTTCTAAACTGCGCCCGCGCTGTCATTGATATGGATAATGAAATGCAGCGGATCAAAGATAAGATCGGACAGTTTCACGATATCTGATCCTGCCTGCGCATCGCCCGCGAACACAAAATGCCACACCATATTCCAGCTCTGTTCAACACACTGGTTATGGTATGGCATTTTTTATAATATGGAATCTACAACCTCACCTGTTCTTTTTCACTGTTCTTCACACGGAATACCCTGGGTGTCATATGGTAATGTTCCTTAAATACTCTGTGAAAATAACTGTTATTCTCATATCCCACAGCAGCAATAATATCACTGATCGGAAGATCCGTCTCACACATCAGCTCCACAGCCTTGTTCAGGCGTTTTCTCTGAAGAAGTTCCTTGAAGTTAAATCCTGTGCTTTTCTTGATCATCTTGCTTAGTACATGCATGGGCAGATGAAGCCTGGTGCACAGCTCTGTCAGAGTAGCTGTCCGGTACTTCTGCTCAATATAATCCAGGGTTGTCATGGAGATCATATTTTCGTACTGATTGGGAAGGCGCATCTCCACATACTGTACGGATTCTACCAGATACATAAAGATCAGGCCCATTGTGGTCTGGTTGATCCGTTCCCGGTTTTCTTCGCCGTTTACCAGAGAATAGATGATATTTTCCAGAAGATTCTGGATCTGCAGGACCTCTGCAACCTTAAAGTGAAGATATTCGCCACGTTCCTCATCCTGACGCAGAACATTTACCAGAAAATCCGCCAGCATATTGTCATTGCCAGTCATGGAATAAGCCACATCAAAAAACTCCGGCAGCACCATGAAATTGATGGCAATGTCATTCTGTCCCGCTTTCAGGATCTCATGCTTTGTAAACTGGTTAAGAAAAAGCAGCTCGCCTTTATTCACCACGACTTTTTTTCCATCGATGATATTGGTGAGTGATCCCTCACACACATACAGCACCTCTACAAAATTATGCCGGTGTGCCGGAAAATACACAAAACGTGTGTGTGTACGCACAGCGATCAGCCTGCCTTCTTTCAGCATCTTACGGCTGTCCACAGTGAAATCCCGGCCGGAAGTGTAGAGATCTTTGTCTACCTCTGCTTCTCCGTCCAGGATCTTACGTTCTTCTTCGGTTATTTTTCTCAGCTGATCCAGTAAAGCCTGCTGCATGTATCCTGCTCCTTTGTCTGTCATTATCCTGTTGCTCTCATTTTAGCACTACCTTCACGGGAGTACAACTGAAATCACCCAATGATCCTTTTCCGGCTGCACAAAAGAAAAAGGCAGAGTCCAAAGACTCCGCCCTTTCCAAAGGATTTATCATATGATTAGTACAGTTTGGCCATCTCTTCGATGTTGCTTGTATCGAATTTCAGAGGTGCGCCAAGTACAACTTCTGTACCGCCGTCATCAGCGTCTGTGATTGTGTAGTCACCAAGGTCGCCAGCTGTGAACTTGTCATCTTTGGCACCTGTGATGTCACCGTTGATTAGAGCGATTGTTGTGTAAGCGCTGAGTTTTCCAAGGCCCTGCATATCCCACAGATAGAAGTATGGGCAGGAATGATCTGCATCATCACCTGTGTACTCCTGCATCTCAGACGGAAGTCCAAGACCTGTCAGTTTGCACTCAGATCCGTTATCCTGAAGATATTTAGCAGCTGCTGCGATACCAACAGTTGTCGGTGCGCAGATAACTTTCAGATCTTTGTAGTTCTGAAGAAGAGCTGCTGTCTGGTCTGTAGATTTCTGTGGCTCATCATCGCCGTATACAACGTCTACAAGCTCAAGTTTGCTGTATTTGTCATCGCCTTCCATGATGGTCTTCATTGCGTCGATCCATGCATTCTGGTTAGCGGACTGAGATGTAGCGGAAAGGATTGCGAACTGTCCCTCACCACCGGAAATATCAAGAACTGCATCCATAAGTGCCTGAGCAACTTCTTTTGTACCAGCCTGGTTTACGAAAATCTCACGGCTGTCTTTGTTCGGTGCGGAGTCGAAGGAAGATACCTTGATTCCCTCATCCATAGCTTCCTCAAGCTTAGCCTGAAGAGCGTTAACATCGTTAGCGGAGATACAGATTGCATCGAAGTCCTGAGAAATCAGGTTGTCAAGAACTTTGATCTGTGCATCAGCGGTAGCTGTCTCAGGATAAACGACCTGAACTTCGCCGCCTTCAGCCTCTACAGTCTCCTGGAAAGATTTCGCTGCGATCTCGAAGAATGCGTTACCAGCTGCTTTACCAACCAGAGCGATCTTTTTGTCTTTTGCGGAATCGCCAGCTGCTGCTTCTGTCTTAGTATCGTCTTTTTTGTCATCTGCTGCGAGAACTGGGCAAACTGTACCAAGAACCATTGCTCCACAAAGGATTGCGCTAATTACCTTTTTTTTCATTTTTGTTCCTCCCTATAAGAATATAATTTTTTATATGCTGCTGCCCCGCTACACCAATGGAGGCAGCTAACAATCATATGGGTTTCAAAATTGATATTTAGTTTTTCTTCATTGCGACTGCTTTTTTTACATCGCCGATGATGTTTGGAAGAGCTACTGCTGCTACCAGAAGTACACCGATGATCAGAAGGATTACCTGTGCGTTTACGTTCTTCTGTCCAAGACCAACTCGTAAGCATACGATGATGAATGCGGAAATGATACCACCGGCCAGGTTACCTTTACCACCTGTGGAGGAGATACCTCCGAATACTGCCATTGCGATGGCATCCATCTCGAATCCGTTACCGGTTGTTGTATTGGCACCATAAGAAGATGATACTAGGAACAGTGCACAAAGTCCAGACATAAGACCCATAACTGTGTAGATGATGAAACGGATCTTTTCAACATGAACACCAGCATAATAAGCTGCCACACGGTTTGTTCCGATCGCATAGGTACGACGTCCGAATGTGCTCTTTCCAAGGAAGATTGCAAAGAGGACACCAAGGATCAGTACCAGGAAAAGAATGTATGGAACCTGTCCGACTTTTCCACCAATGGCACGGAAACCATCTGTGTTTGTGATCGCGATACTTCCGCCGGCTCCAAGTGTTACCTCAGCGATACCACGGAAGATGATCTGTGTTGCCAGTGTTACGATCATTGGAGGAAGCTCCTTGAAACGGGTAAGGATAAATCCGTTAACCGCACCGCAGAGGGCACCAACAACCAGTGCTGTAAGTACTACTACAATGAATGGAGCGTTTGTGTTGCAGACCATGCAGCTTAAAGTTGCGGAGAGACACACGATCGCACCAACAGAAATATCGATCTCGCCTAATACCAGGATGTACGCCATCGGGAACATCATGAATACCTCTGCAAGGTAAACCGGCATCTGACGAAGAACACTCTTCAGATTATAAAATTCAGAAAATGATGCGCAGAAAATATTTACCAGGATAAAGAGAATGACCAGGATGCCTTCCCAACTGAATATGATGTGTTTCATCGGATTTTCCGGCACATTGTTAATACTTCTTCCAGATTTTCCAGCCATGATTTACATCTCCCTTCCCTTTAATGCATTTTTGTCTGCGATCCTCTGCAGGATAACATTGATCACAACTACTACCAGGATGATAACACCCTTGATCATGTTCTGCCACAGGGAGCTGATACCTACAAGTGGAAGAGCTTTTGCGATGGTTGCAAGGATGATGGAACCAAGGAATGCACCTACTACTGTTCCACGTCCACCGCTCATGCTTACACCACCGATAACGCAGGCTGCGATGACATCCATCTCACCACCGTACTGCATATCAGGCATTGCAGAAGCATAAACAGAAACCTGAAGTGCTCCGCCAAGACCTGCGAGGAATCCCATGATCACATATACAAGAAGGTTGATATTCTTTGCATTGATACCGGAAACCTGTGCTGCACTTGCATTACTTCCTACTGCGTAGATTCTTCGTCCTGTTCTTGTCCATTTCATAAAGAAGAAGAATACTACATAACAGATGATGATTACCCAGATTACTTTGTTAATTCCAAGAAATGTGGATGTTGCAAAATTTTTGAAATCACCAAGAGCTGCGGCACTTGCCCACTCACCACCGTGAGAAACAAGATATCCCATTGCTC
>OLPN01001462.1_pt1 | contig 21088 bp, 17 predicted proteins | sample 1672601 | NCBI WGS metagenome assembly OLPN01 (sample SAMEA3136704, study PRJEB25190) | human gut metagenome | reverse complement strand
ATCAAGCTCAACACCACGGTACTTTTCGCCGGCACCCTTCTGAATGCCGCAGCCCATTACCTGAGTAACGGTCATTCCAGTTACACCTATGTCATTCATAGCCTTTCTAAGCTTATCATAACGAGAGAGCTTTGCAATGATGACAACCTTATAGATGCCGCTTGGTGAAACATCTGGAGCTTTAACGACCTTAACAGCGGCAGCCTTCTGTGCAGCAGAAGCGCGGTCATATTCTTCGACACCAAGGTTTGTATTTGCATTTTGCTCCATTGTCATTGTGTTGTCGATATCCATGATTGAGAATCCAGCATAAGCAGATGGAAGACCATGCTCAGTTGCATCAAGACCAATGATTTCTTCTTCCTCGGAAACACGAAGACCAAAGATTGCTTTGATAACAAGGAATGTAATCGTGATAGTAACAGCAGTGAAAGCTGCGGTACAAAGCATACCAAGAAGCTGTAAGCCAAGCTGTGAGAAGCCGCCGCCATAGAAAAGACCAGCTCCAGCGATCTGGTTTGCACCATATGTAACGCCATCACCATATCCTCTTGCAAAGGCCGGAGCACTCTTTGTGGCAAAAAGTCCAACTGCAATTGTACCCCAGATACCATTCATCATATGAACAGCTACGGCACCAACTGGATCATCAACGTGAATCTTATTATCACAGAACCATACACCAAATACAACAAGCAAACCAGAAACAGCACCTATCACGATAGAACCAAATGCATCTACAACGTCACAACCGGCAGTTACAGCAACAAGGCCAGCTAAAGAAGCATTCAGACACATGGAAACATCAGGCTTTCCGTACTTTACCCATGTAAAGATCATACAGACTACAGTTGCGATAGATGGTGCAATTGTTGTAGTAACGAAAATGGATCCAAGCTCCTCAACGCTAGTTGCTGCGGCACCATTAAATCCATACCAGCCAAGCCAAAGAATGAAAACACCAAGACAGCCAAGTGGAAGATTGTGACCAGGAAAGGCATTTACCTTTGTGATTTTGCCGTTTGAATCCTTTACAAACTTTCCAATACGAGGTCCTAACATTGTTGCACCAATGAGTGCACAGATACCACCAACCATGTGAATACAGTTTGAACCGGCAAAATCATGGAAGCCGATCTGTGCAAGCCAGCCGCCGCCCCATGTCCAGTGTGCCTCAATCGGGTAGATTAAAGCAGAGATTACTGCTGAGTAGACACAGTAGGAAAGGAATCTTGTTCTTTCAGCCATAGCACCAGATACGATGGTAGCAGTAGTTGCACAGAACACAAGGTTAAATACGAAATTGGACCAGTCAAAATTTGCATAATCTGTAAAAATGTCAAACCCCGGCTTTCCGATAAGACCAACAAGATCTTCTCCAAGAAACAGACCAAAACCGATCAGGATAAACATAACAGTACCAATACAAAAATCCATCAGATTCTTCATCAGGATATTTCCTGTATTTTTTGCTCTGGTAAAACCAGCCTCAACCATTGCAAAACCAGCCTGCATCCAGAATACGAGTGCAGCTCCAATTAAAAACCAGACACCAAAGACTTCACTTTGAACCGTACTTAAAATTTCTTCCATAGGACATTTCCTCCTTTTTTAACAGCACAAAGCCGCGCACACCGGGATCCTTCGGCGTGCACGGCTTTGTGCTTCGGATATGAGAAAAGGCGCTGACTTCCATACGAATGTGTCAGCGCCTTTGCTTGAAAATGATTATAGAAGTCGAAGCGCGATTTGTCAATCAGAAATTTTATAAAAAATTAACATTGTGAAAATCTTCTATACATGATGGGATTTTCGCGGTATACTGTAAGCATAAATACAAAAATGGCAGTTATTCACAGCATGCAAATTCGCATAGCTTTAAATAGCTGCAAAAAAAGAAATGCTGACATGGAAAAGGATTGAAGTGTGTAGATATGGAAAAGAAAAGACAGCCAATCGGCGTATTTGATTCTGGTGCAGGCGGACTTAGTGTATTAAAGGAGCTAGTACGACTGATGCCAGAGGAAGATTTTATTTATTATGGGGACTCACTAAATGCACCTTACGGCGTAAAGCCGCTTGAAGAAGTGCGCCAGCTTACATATGCCTGTGCTGAGCATCTTTTAGAGCGCGGTGTAAAGGAAATTATTATTGCTTGCAATACGGCGACAAGTGCGGCATGCAAAATCATGCGCGGCATGTATCCAGATTTGCCGCTTGTAGGAATAGAGCCTGCCGTAAAGCCGGCAGCCCAAAATCACCGAGGAGAAAAGGTGGCTGTTATGGCAACTCCGCTGACACTTCATGAAGAAAAATTTAAACAGCTTGTGAAGCGTTATGAGAACTTGGCGACAATTATTCCAGTTCCGTGTCCGGATTTGGTGGAATATGTGGAGAAAGGAATTTTAGAAGGTCCTGAGCTGGAAGGATATTTAAAGGATGTATTAACACCTTGTTTACAGGAAGGTGTTAAGGCAGTAGTTCTTGGCTGTACACATTTTCCGCTTGTAAAGGCTGCGATTGGAAAGGTTGTTGGTGAATCAGTTCGAATTTACGATGGAGGAGAGGGAACAGCCAGACAGGCAAAATGTCTGCTGGCTGCGAAAAATCTCTGTACAGATCAAGAAAAAGGGCACATCTGCTTTGAGAGCAGTGCACCCGAAAAAGAAGCATATTATGAAGCGCTGTATCGAAAGGCAGCGCATATTGACAGCAGAGTGAAATTATAAGTATCAGAGCATTAGTCTTAGCAATTTTATAATACTGTATGAGGATCTCTCATCGCGGTAAATTACTTCACGCGCCTTGGCTGGATAGTCTGTGATAATGACATCCACCTGGGCGTTTTTCATGCGCTCTGCCTCTGCTCTTGTGTTGATGGTCCAGGCATAGACAGCCTTGCCTTGTGCATGGGCTTTTGCAACAGTTGTATTATTTACAAACATAGAACGCACACAGAAAAAGTCAATCATGTCATTTTTATAATAGTTGCCGATGGCTGTAGTAAGAATATAGCCGAGCGTAAGATCAGGATTTAACTCATTTACCTGACGAAGATACGCATAGTCAGCTGACTGGATGGAACACTGATATTCCATTTCATATTGTTCAATTAAGCCTACAACTTTCGCAGCAAGATCTGCACTGGCAGAATTTCTTTTTAATTCAATTAAAAGGTGCGCGCGTCCTTTTACAAGAGACATGACTTCTTCTAGTGTAGGTATATAGGTAAATTCATGGTCTTTTGAAAAATAATAGCTGATATCATATTGCTTTAATTCTTCATAGGTAACATCTGCAATGTTGATCTTTTTTCCAGCGATACGTTTAAGTGAAGCATCATGACAAACAATAACCACGCCGTCTTTTGTTTCCTGAACGTCAATCTCAACACCGTCAGAGAGGGAGGAGATTGCAAGATCAATGGCTTCAAGTGAGTTTTCAGGTGCTTCTGAAGAAAGTCCTCTGTGACAGTAAATCTGAACTGGGCTTAGTGGACGTTCAGCAAGAAGGGCACCGTTATAGATACCATAGTATAAAAAGCAAAAAACGCCAACACCGGCAGCCACAAGACCACAGGCACGAAAGATACGGCGAAGCGGTGTGTCTGGAGCATAGCTAAGATGAAATTCCAAAATAACATCATTGCCGGAAAAACGGTAAAACAGATGTGTCATCATTGCTGCATTTAAGAAAACACCTATGCAGGTGACAAACCAGATGAGTGCGATGGAAAGCGTATTGTTAAAACTAAGAACCATTGCAACCTTTAAGTCGGTTGGCGCAAAAAAATTGACGACGACAACAATTATAATCTGACACAGCAAACGAAGAACAAACCAAAGGACAACAACGAGCAGATTTAAAAGAATTATGTCGCTTAGTACAGCACGAAGATTTTTCTTAACGAGAGGAACACTTGCTTTTTTTGCATTTCTTAGGCCGAAACCGCCAAGATACCAGTAGCAGGCACAGAAAAACTCACGAACTGCAAAAATTCCAATAAATATAAGAAAAGTGATGATCGGAATGCAGTAAATAAGTTTTGAAAAAAGCATCGGCAAAAAGGTGCTGTAAGGATTTATGCGAAAACAGATTTCATAGAAGAAGAACAGGTTAATTAAAATCTGGTAGGCAAATAAAGGCAGAGCGACATACAGCTGTTTAAAGTGAAATTTTTGAAAGCCTTTTGCGCAGCCGTGGAGAAAAATATCTTTCATGCGAAGCTTCTGTCTTGCCAAAGAAGCCTGAAAGCCACCAAGAAGAATGCATGCATTAAGATAAGTCAGCATACATGCAGTCAAAAATAAAATCAGAAGCATTGCGATTGCCGGAGGTGTGATCAGAAAGCGTCCGATATTGGCGGAATTTAAAAAACTGTAGCCGTCGATTTTTAATGCAATACTTAAAAGAAGCTGAAAGAGTGAGTATTCAATCAGGGTGTAAAATATAGAGTAAATAATTTGAAGCGCGAGCATACTTTTTATATTTAAAAAGGCACCGCGCATAGCAATTTTTAAGCCGCCCAAGGCATTTTTTAAATGATAAAAAGAGTGTCGTGCGTGCTTTTTAGTGTGTTGTTCCATAGCTGTCAGTCCTGTCTGTAAGAGATATATTCTATGATAACATAGTTTTTCGCAAAATGCGATGTAAAATTACAAAAAACGAAAAATCAATGAGAGAAAATTTGGCAAAACCTTTACAAAAAACGCGATAATTGATATCATGAATAATAGTGCGAGGCACGGATCATATAGAAAAACGGAGAAAATTGTAATGCTTACAAGAGAAGATCACAAGACATATGAGCAGATTTTGCGCGAAGAACTGACACCAGCGTTTGGCTGTACAGAGCCGATTGCGCTGGCATACTGTGCCGCAAAGGCAAGAGAAGTATTAGGTCAGATGCCTACAGAAGTTATCATTGAGGCAAGCGGCAATATTATCAAAAATGTAAAGAGTGTTATCGTACCGAATACAGGCGGCATGAAGGGAATCCCGGCGGCAGCGGCAGCTGGAATCGTGGCAGGAGATTCAAAAGCATGTCTTGAGGTTATCGCAAAGGTAACACCAGAAGAACAAAAGGAAATCGCTGAGTATTTAAATAATGTTCCATTTAGCGTAAAGGCAATGAAGGATGGTGATAAGCTTGATATTCGCGTAACAGTAAAGGCCGAGGAAAATAGTGCAGTTGTGCGTGTATCAAAGCATCATACGGATATTGTGTATATTGCGCATAATGGCGAGGTTATGCTAAATGAGCAGGATGACTGTGAGTGCGCACAGAAACTGGCAGCAAATCAGGCAGCTGCAGCAGAGCAGCGTGCTGACAGAAGCCGCCTTAGCATTGAGGGAATTGTAGAGTATGCGAAGACTGCAGATCTAAGCACAGTAAGTGATTTGTTAAACAGACAGATTGAGTATAACTATAATATTGCACAGGCTGGTGTAAAAGAAAACTGGGGTGCAAATGTGGGAAGCGTTCTGCTTGATACATATGGTGAAGATGTGCGTACAAAAGCAAGAGCATATGCAGCAGCAGGCTCCGATGCACGTATGAGCGGCTGCGAGCTTCCTGTTGTAATCAATTCTGGAAGCGGAAACCAGGGAATTACCGTATCAGTTCCTGTTATCATTTACGCAAAGGAATATCATAAGAGTGATGAAGAGCTGCTTCGTGCACTTTTAGTATCAAATCTTATTGCAATTCACATCAAGACAGGAATTGGACCATTGTCTGCATTTTGCGGAGCAGTAAGTGCAGGATGTGCAGCAGGCTGTGCAATTGCATTTTTGCTTGGCGGCGGCATCGATGAGGTGGCTCACACACTTGTAAATTCTATTGCAATTACATCTGGTATTATCTGTGATGGTGCAAAGCCATCATGTGCAGCAAAGATTGCATCTTCTGTGGATGCTGGAATTTTAGGATATGAAATGTATCGCCATGGCCAGCAGTTCTATGGTGAGGATGGAATTGTAAGTAAGGGCGTTGAGAATACTATTCGTAATATCTGTCGAATTGGTGCGGAAGGAATGAATGGTACAGACGAAGAAATTATAAAGATCATGACACACTGCGATTAAATAGTAACTATTCAGAACCCCATTCGCAAAATCGCATCTTCGATGCTTCTATTTTGCTCATGTGGTTACCTCGCCATATAAAATTGCTATTCTGTCTGAATGCAAGCATTCACAGAAAGCAATTTTGCATGGCTCTGAATAGTTACAAAATATACTAAATTTTGAGATTGACGAATGAGCATAATAGGTTTATAGTAGCAGTATGCGGCAAACAGGTACCTCACTTCATGTGGTTTTGCGGTGAGAAAATTTTTTTTAAGAGAACACTATGCTGATTTAAAGTGCTAACGACATAGAATGTTTTTATACCTGCAGCATGAGCACTCTTCATAAAGGTATTTTGGCATCAATAGGAAATGACATTAAGAAGAGTGGCTAAGTCATATCATCAAAAGGAGAAAAGAAGTATGAGAAAGACGAGAAAAGCAGCAGCTGTCCTTACAGCAGTTGCAATGGCTGCCGTATCAGCAGCGCCGGTAATGGCAGACGAGATCAAGGATCTGTATGATTATGAGCTTCAGACAAGAGAAATTGAGACTTGGAACATTTTACAGTCTCAGCAGTCAACTGATATGAATGTACTGACTAATCTGTATGACGGTCTTGTAGAGGCAGATGAGTATGGAAAGCTGACACCGGCAATCGCAGAGAGTTGGGAGACTGAGGATAATGGTCTTACCTGGACGTTCCATTTAAGAAAAGGTGTAAAGTGGGTTGATCAGAATGGAAATGAGAAGGGTGAGGTTACTGCACAGGATTTCTTAACTTCACTGGAGTGGGTATTAAACTTCCATAAGAATGATGCAGCAAATACTTCTATGCCGATGGAGATGATCGCTGGTGCAGAGGACTACTACAACATGACAAATGAGATGGATGCAGATGCAGCACTTGCACTGACTGCTGAGAGTCCGGAGTTTGCTGATACTGTTGGTATTAAGGCAGTCGATGATTACACCTTACAGTATACCTGTTTAAGTGAGAAGCCATACTTTGATACTGTAGCTGCCTATAACTGTCTGTATCCGATTTCACAGGGTATGCTTGATGAGATTGGTGTAGATGGCTTTAAGGCTGCAACACCTGAGAATATCTGGTATAACGGCTGCTACACATGTACAGAGTACATCCAGCAGAATACAAAGACCTTGACAAAGAATCCACTGTACTGGGATACTGATGCAAAGCTGTTTGATTCTGTTACTATTAAGATGGTAGAGTCTGTTGATACTGCATATCAGCTGTATACTACTGGTGAGCTTGATCGCGTGGATCTGTCAGAGTCAAATTTGATGACAATCTATAACAACGAGTCTGATCCGTATCATGATCAGTTGGTAGAAAAGCGTCCGACCAAGAAGTCTAATCAGTTCCATTTTAATTATGACAAGCTTAATGATGATCAGACAGAGGATACAAACTGGAATACTGCAATTGCAAATGAAGCATTCCGTAAGTGCTGGTACTATGGTCTTGATCTGGGTAGCTGGTATAAGAGAACAAACGCTATCAATCCATATAAGTGCTACAACAACTCCTACACAATGCAGGGTCTGATTTATACTTCTGATGGTACAGAGTATACCGAGCTGGTTCAGGAAAAGTTAGGTCTGCCGTCATATGATGGCGAGACAATGACTCGTCTTGATTCAGCTAAGTTTGAGGAGTACAAGGCTCAGGCAATTGAAGAACTGACAAAAGATGGTGTTACTTTCCCGATACATGCAAGATATTTCGTAGCTAGTGGAAACCAGACTGCTCTTGATAGTGCAAATGTGTTAAAGCAGGCATTTTCTGATTCCTTTGGCGATGATTTTATCGTTCTTGATATTGATTCTTACGTATCCAGTCTTTCTAAGGAGGTTTACAACCTTAAGCGTCAATCCTTTGCTATCGCTGGATGGGGTGCTGACTATGGTGATCCGCAGAACTATTTAGGTCAGGAGACAGATGACAGTGACAACGCTTACTATATGGTACAGCTTGGTCATGCAGTAGACAGTGAGAGCGATGAACTTAAAGATCTTTACAGCCAGTTTACTGAGCTTGTAAATAAGGCAGATGCTATCACAGATGATCTGGATGCAAGATATGAGGCATATGCAGAGGCAGAAGCATTTATGCTTGATCATGCTCTGATTGTTCCGGCATATTTTGATATTTCATGGGAGCTGACCCGCATTAATGATTATTCTAAGATCAATGCAATGTTTGGTATTCAGAATAACAAGTATAAGAATTGGGAAACTTCTACAGATGCGTATACCGCAGAAGATTATGCTGCTTTTTTAGAGACATGGAATGAAAATGCTTCTAAATAATAGTAAGTGATAAAAAATAAGCGAGCCGGATAATAAGATTAATCCGGCTCGCTATTTTTTATTTATCAGAATCGTTTTTTTCAGACTTTTTTAAGCTGTTTGGCGGCTGTAGCGTGCTGTCTTCGGACAACGGAATGCCGCGATGCTCCACACATGTAGAAAATACAATCTGGGTGCGGGTGCGTCCAAATTTCTGAAGATAATTGACAAACTGGTCAAGCTCCTGCGTGGTATGGAAATAGGCTTCAATCAGCATAGAGTAATCGCCGGTGACGCAGCTACATTCAACTACGTTAGTGCAAGATTCGATGTAAGGATAGAAGGCTGGTTTTTGATCTGGTTCTACCTCAAGGTTTATGAATGCTTTTACAAGATAGCCGATAGCAGTTACATTTATCATAGCCTGGTAGCCAGCTAAGACACCAGATTTTTCAAGACGCTCGATGCGGGCGCATACGGCCGGTGATGACAAAGAGACACGGCTGGCAATCTCTTTAACCGGTAAACGTGCATTATGCTGCAGAATATCAACGATGCAGCGATCAATATGATCCATAACAAACCCCTCACTTTGCTGTGTAATAACAGTAACAGAATATTTATTAACATTGATTCATCATAACAGATAACTTTTGGATTGTAAACAGAAGAAACGAAAGTTTTTTAAGAAAAAATGCTTTTTTTTATGGGGGTAACCTCATAAAATAAACAAAAAAGGCATTTTTTGTGAAAAAAGGTAAGTCTTTCTTATAAAAAATCAAGATAAATGATTGACAGAAGCATTGATTTGGTTTATAGTAACGGTATGCTTCAAGCAGGACATGACTAGACGAGAGTAGATGGGCACAATTAGGATCATGGAAAAGTGTACCATCTTTTTTTCAAATCATTCTTTGCTGACACAAGTAAGCAACAGGCAGTATTTTTTATGTCGTTCGTAGGGAGGACACATTCTGCAAAAATGCTCCATTGCTTTAAAGTGACACACATGAAAATCGTCTTATAATTTGATTTCTGCAGAGCAGGCGCTCTTCGTATAGGTATTATGACATCTACGGGGAAATGACAATTAAGAAGAGACTAAGTCATATCATCAAAAAGGAGGATGACACATGAGAAAGACAAGAAAGGCAGCAGCTGTCCTTACAGCAGTCGCAATGGCAGCAGTATCCGCAGTACCGGCAATGGCAGATGAGATTAAGGATCTGTATGATTACGAGCTTCAGGCAAGAGAGATTGAGACTTGGAACATTTTGTATTCTCAGCAGGCAACTGATCTTCAGGTACTGACCAATTTGTATGATGGTTTGCTTGAATCAGATGAGTATGGTAAGCTGGCACCGGCAGTCGCAGAGAGCTGGGAAACAGAGGACAACGGTATTACTTGGACATTCCATTTAAGACAGGGTGTTAAGTGGGTTGATCAGAACGGAAATGAGAAGGGTGAGGTTACTGCACAGGACTTCTTAACCGGACTTGAGTGGGTATTAAACTTCCACAAGAATGATGCAACTAACACTTCCATGCCTATGGAGATGATCGTTGGTGCAGAGGATTACTACAACATGACAAGTGAGCTTGATGCAGATGCAGGTCTTGCACTGACAGCTGAAAGCCCAGAGTTTGCTGATACTGTTGGCATCAAGGCAATTGATGATTATACATTACAGTATACATGTGTAAGTGAGAAGCCATATTTTGATACTGTAGCTACCTATAACTGTCTGTATCCAATTTCTCAGGCAATGATCGATGAGATCGGCATTGATGGTTTTAAGGCTGCAACACCAGAGAATATCTGGTACAATGGTGCTTATACCTGTACTGAGTACATCCAGCAGAATACAAAGACTTTGACAAAGAACCCACTGTACTGGGATACCGAGGCAAAGCTGTTTGATTCTGTTACTGTTAAGATGGTAGAGTCTGTTGATACTGCATATCAGCTGTATACTACTGGTGAGCTTGATCATGTAGATCTGTCAGAGTCTAACCTGACCACTATCTACAACAATGAGTCTGATCCGCTTCATGATCAGTTAGTTGAGAAGCGTCCAACAAAGTTCTCTTATCAGTTCCACTTTAACTATGATAAGCATAACGACGATCAGTCCGAGGATACAAATTGGAATACCGCTATTGCAAACGAAGCATTCCGTAAGTGCTGGTACTATGGTCTTGATCTTGGAAGCTACTACAAGAGAACAAATGCAATTAATCCATACAAGTGCTACAACAATGCATACACAATGCAGGGTCTTGTTTACCTGTCTGATGGTACCGAGTACACCAGTCTTGTTCAGGAAAAGTTAGGTCTTCCGGCATATGATGGTGAGACAATGACTCGTCTTGATTCTGAGAAGTTTGAAGAGTACAAGGCACAGGCAATGGAGGAGTTAACAGCAGCAGGCGTTACCTTCCCAGTACATGCAAGATATTTCATAGCTGGTGGAAATCAGACTGTTCTTGACAGCGCAAATGTGTTAAAGCAGGCATTCTCCGATTCCTTTGGTGATGACTTCATCGTTCTTGATATTGATTCTTATGTATCCAGCCTTTCTAAGGAAGTTCGTGATCCAAGACGTCAGTCCTTCGTTATCAACGGATGGGGCGCTGACTATGGTGATCCGCAGAACTACTTAGGACAGGAAACAAATGACGGCGATAACGCATATTACATGGTAGCTTATGGTCATGCAGTAGATAACGAGAGCGAGGAGCTGAATGCACTGTATGATGAGTTTACTGAGTTAGTAAATAAGGCTGATGCCATCACAGATGATCTTGATGCAAGATATGAGGCTTATGCAGATGCAGAGGCATTCTTGATTGAGCATGCACTGACCCTTCCGTCAAACTTTGATATCGGTTGGGAGCTGACTCATATAAATGATTACAACAAGCAGAACGCTATGTTTGGTATTCAGAATCAGAAGTATAAGAATTGGGAGACTTCTACAGACGCCTATACTGCAGAAGACTACGCTGGATTCCAGGAAACCTGGAACGCAGGTTCTGCTGAATAATATATGGCAAAATACACCGTAAAGAGATTGTTACAGTCTCTTGTAACAATCCTCATTGTGGTGACTATCGTATTCCTGCTGCTTAGAATGCTGCCTACGGATTATTATTTTACCGAGGACCAGCTAATGAAGCTGACCGATCAGCAAAAGCACGATCAGCTTAAAGCAGCAGGTTTATTAGATAGTACCTTTACACAGCTGACACGCTATTATGGGCAGTTGTTGAGACTTGACTTTGGTACGTCTCGACGAATTCAAAGCGGTGTCTCTGTTGTAAAGGTAATTGGCGGAAAGTTTGCAATGTCGATGCAGTTAGGACTGATCTCTTTTGCAATCTCTCTGGTAATTGGTGTTGTTATGGGTGTGCTTCAGGCACGTTTTAAGGACGGTATCATCGACGGTATTGGAACAATTTACACGATATTGGTAAATGCAGTTCCGCCGCTTGTTGCTTATTCACTTGTTCTTGTATTTGGTTCCCATGTGTTAAAGCTTCCTTCCATGTATTCAACGAGAAATCCAGGACCGTCTATGATTCTGCCGGTTGCATGTCTTTCTCTTTCGTCAATTGCAGGCTATGCACTGTGGACAAGACGTTACATGGTAGATGAGTTAAATAAGGATTATATTAAGCTGGCGCGTGTGAAGGGTCTTTCATCAAAGCGCATCATGGTTACTCATGTGCTTAGAAATGCATTCGTTCCGCTTGCACAGTATATTCCTTATTCTATTTTGCTTACAGTCGGTGGTTCTCTTCTGGTAGAGCGTTTCTTCTCTGTTCCAGGTATGGGTTCTCTTCTTACTGACGCAATCAACCGTTATGACACAAATGTTGTTCAGACGCTTGTTATTTTATACGCTGCACTTGGTATCATCGGCGTATTTTTGGGTGATGTTTTGATGATGATCATTGACCCACGTATTACATTGACCGGAAAGGGAGGTACAAGATAATGGCAGTCAATTCAAATGATGACGCACGCTTTAAGGTTGTCGAGTACTCCCCTGAAAAGGCCGAGATGATCGGATATTCCAATTATTCTTATTGGAAATCTGTATTTCACAATTTCTTAAAGAAAAAGAGTGCAGTTGCGCTTTTAATCGTGTTTGTTGCACTTGTTGTATTTTCCTTCGTTGCACTTGTAATCGGAAAATACGATTATCGTAATCTTGTCACAGATAGTTCAAAGGGTTTTATCCTTCCAAACTCAGAGTTCTGGTTTGGTACTGATAACTTAGGACGTGACTACTGGAGCCAGGTATGGTATGCGACACAGACATCCATTAAGCTTGCCTGTATCGTTGCAATCGGTGAGTGTGTGCTTGGTGTTACGATTGGTCTTCTTTGGGGATATGTTCGCCAGTTAGACCGTTTCTTTACAGAGCTGTACAATGTAATTGATAATATTCCGCAGATCATTTACATGACACTGATTGCATTAATGGTCGGTAAGAGCTTTACCATCATGGCAGTTTCTTTGATTGCATTTGGCTGGCTTGGAATGGCAAGAAACATCCGTAACCTTGTTATGATGTATCGTGACCGCGAGTATAACTTAGCATCAAGATGTTTAGGTACTCCGACTTACCGTATTCTTCTTAAGAACATTTTACCGTACCTGATTAGTGTTATTATCTTAAGAGTGGCACTTTCAATTCCGAGAACAATCAGTATGGAGACTACGCTTTCCTATCTTGGCCTTGGTCTTGATATTAACACACCTACACTTGGAATCCTTCTTCGTAATGCAAGAAGCTATTTCCTGAATTATCCATATTTGCTGGTATTCCCGGCAGTTATTGTATCTGTTGTTACGATCACATTCTATCTGGTTGGTAACGCATTTTCCGATGCGGCTGATCCGAGAAATCACGTTTAAGGGGGGAGAACAATGGAAAAGAAACCAATATTATCCGCCAAAGACGTTGAAATTACGTTTAGCCTTCGCGGAAACAAATTAAATGCGATCCGTAAGTGTTCTCTTGATCTGTATGATGGAGAGACACTTGCAATCGTAGGAGAGTCAGGTTCAGGAAAAAGTGTATTTACAAAGACTTTTGTTGGTATGCTTGATGGAAACGGAAGTATTACCGGCGGAAGCATTATGTACGATGGCAAGGATCTGGCAAAGTTTAAGAAGGAAAAGGAGTGGATGACTATTCGTGGTAAGAAAATCGCGATGGTTATGCAGGATCCTATGACTTCCTTAAATCCATTGAAAAAGGTTGGAAAGCAGATTCAGGAGTGTATCGAGCTTCATCAGGGTCTTAAGGGAGCAGTTGCAAAGAAGGCAACTCTTCAGATTCTTGAGAAGGTAGGTATTCCGTATCCTGAAATGCGCTATAACCAGTATCCGCATGAGTTTTCAGGCGGTATGAGACAGCGTGTTGTTATTGCTATTGCGGTTGCATGCCGGCCGCAGATTTTAATCTGCGATGAGCCTACCACCGCACTGGACGTAACGATTCAGGCTCAGATTTTGGAGCTAATCAGAAATCTGCAGGCAGAGTATCATATGTCTGTTATTTATATCACACACGATCTTGGTGTTGTGGCAAACGTGGCTGACCGTGTTGCAGTTATGTATGCAGGACAGATCGTGGAGGTAGGCAAGGTAGATGAGATTTTCTACGATGCAAGACATCCTTATACTTGGGCACTTCTTTCTGCACTTCCGCAGCTTGGCGTGAAGGGTGAGGCACTGCCAACGATCGACGGTACACCGCCGAATCTGTTTAACAAGATTAAGGGTGATGCATTTGCACCTCGAAACAGACAGGCACTGGCTATTGATTTTGAGGAAGAGCCTCCATATTTTGAAGTTTCAGAGACGCACAAGGCAAAGACTTGGTATCTGGACCCGCGTGCACCGAAGATAGAACCGCCGAAGTCTGTGCAGCAGCTCAGACAGAAAATGAGAGCGCATAAGTAAAAGAGGTATGAGTATGGCTGAGAGAGAAAAGCTGATTGAGGTCAAAGACCTGCAGATTAGTTTCGGAAAAGGACGAAAAAAGTTTGTAGCAGTTGACCATGTGAATTTTGATATTTATAAGGGAGAGACATTCTCCCTGGTAGGTGAGTCTGGTTCCGGAAAGACTACCATCGGCCGCGCTATTACCCGTATCAATCCTACTTCGGCCGGAGAGATCTACTTTAAGGGCAAGAAGATCAATGGAAAGATTTCAAAGGAGCTTGACCGCGAGGTTATTAAGAGTTGCCAGATGATTTTCCAGGATCCTATGGCATCCTTAAATGAGCGTGCAAAGGTTGATTACATTGTTTCTGAGGGTCTGTTAAACTTCCATATGTATAAGGATGAGGCAGATCGCGAGGCGAAGGTACAGAAGGCACTTCGAGAGGTTGGTCTTCTTCCGGAGTTTGCATCTCGTTTCCCACACGAGTTCTCTGGTGGACAAAGACAGCGTATCGGTATTGCAAGAGCCTTGATTATGGAGCCAGAGTTTGTTGTGGCTGATGAGCCGATTTCAGCGCTTGATGTTTCTATTCGTGCACAGGTATTGAATTTGTTAAACCAGTTAAAGGCATCAAGAGGACTGACATATCTGTTTATTGCACATGACCTTTCTGTAGTACGTTTTATTTCAGACCGTATTGCTGTTATCTATAAAGGCCGTATTGTGGAGCTGGCAGAGGCAGAGGAATTATTCCATCATCCACTGCATCCTTATACAAAGGCACTGCTTTCAGCAGTTCCGATTCCGGATCCAGAAATCGAGAAGAAGAAAAAGCTTTTGATTTATGATCCAACGCTTCATGATTACACAATCTCTAAGCCACAGTGGGTAGAGATTACTGAAGGTCATTTTGTATATGGTAATGAGCCGGAGCTTGAGAAATATCGTGCTGAGATTGAAGCAATCAATGCAGCAGAGAGAGCATAAAGAAGAGGCGAGAGAAGAGCATGAGATGGTTGAAAAAACAGTATCACCGCTATATGATTCGCCCCATTGTAACAAAAACGATCACCAGAACCCTAATCGGTCTGGTGATCGTCTTGCTATGGGATAAATACGTGAATGTAGAGCGGATTGGAGTTTCAAGGCTTGGCTTTGGACTGGGTGCAGTTGGAATTATTTTAATGGCTGGTGCATGGTTTTCCTATCTGCATTTGGATGGATTAACACCTATTGATACAGCGAAAAAGAAATTTGGTGTGAAAAATAAAAAGAAAAAAACAAAGCAAAGCATGGGCGGCGATATTGCAGACTACCTTGATGAGGAAATTGTGCCGTATGAGGAGCTGGATGAATCTGAAAAGGCAGCATGTCAGATGGCAGCTTTTTTGATTTCTGGAATGATCCTTGTGATCGCCGGGATTGTGATCCCACTCTTTTAAGAGCTCACAAAAAGCAGGGCACATGCCTTGCTTTTTTTCGTAAATAAGGGTATGATTGTAGAACAAAGATATCAGAGAAAGGATGGGATTCTATGGCAAAATCAAAAAAAGGAAAAACAGTCATTGCAGGAGTGGCAGCGGTAAGTGCAGCCAGTATTTTGACCGTGAGAGGTATTTTCCACAAGGTATTCGCCAGACAGGAGAAGGAGGATGACGCAATCAGTCTGCGCTATAAGGACATGAGCGGAATGGTAAGAAAAAAAATTACAATTGTCTCTGGTTCCACTCATCTGACAGGATATTTATATGGAGAAGCATCTGCCAAAGGTCTCGTTGTTGTGTGCCATGGAATTGCAGGCGGCGGAGAAGATAACTTAAGCATGGTTAAATATATGCTGGATGATGGTTATCAGGTTTTTACATTTGATTATACGGGCGTGTATGAAAGTGAAGGAGCTTCATCTGTGGGCTTCTATCAGGCTGTGAAGGATTTGAATGCAGTTTTGGGTTATATTGAGGCGTCTGCATCACTAAAGAATCTTCCAGTATTTTTATATGGTCATAGCTGGGGTGGTTATACAGCTGCGGCAGTGCTGAATTTTAAGCATAATATTGCAGGTGTTATTACAATTTCAGGTTTTTCTAGTCCAATGGCAATTACGAAAGAGGCGGCAGGACGCATCATTCCAACATTGTTGGTAGATTTATTGCTTCCGTTTGCTGCACTTTATCAGCGTATTATTTTTGGTAAGAATTATAATTTGTCTGCAATTGATGGCATCAATAGCTGTGACGTGCCGGTTCTTGTTATGCATGGCAAAGAGGATGAAGTGATTAGCTATGAGGGATCTTCTATTATCGCGCAGCGAAGCCATATTACAAATCCAAATGTTGAGTACTATACTGAGACACGTCCGGGAAAGAGCAATCACATGGGAATTTTCTTCACAAAGGGCGGAACAGCTTATTATCTAGCCAAGAAGGAAGAATTAAAGATGCTTCACGATTTGTATTATAACCGTGTTCCAGAAAAGGTGCTTTCAAAATGGTTTGCTCGCCTTGATAAAAAGCAGGCAAATGATCTGGATCCACTGTTTGTAAAGACAGTGCTAGATTTCCTTGATAAGAACTGCAAGTAAGCTGTAAAAAAGTCTGAAAGTTCAAGAAAAGAGCTTTCAGACTTTTTGGTCTTTATTAGAATGCAGTAGAGTTGAAAAAAGAACAAAAGTTCGCAAACTTGAGCCACCAGGGACAATAATCAAACCACCGTACCTGTCACCTATGGTTTCTGTGGGTCTTGGATTTTTGATAATTGCAATAGCACTCACAGTAGCATGGTATGAAATATAAGAAAAGTACAAAAAATATAAGATTTTATTTTATTGACATATCGGAAAAAATTTATTAAACTATCGGAGAAGTAGGTTTTTTTAAGTTTTTGACGCGGCGGCCTGCGAGTTGCCGCGTAATTATTTAACCAAAAAAGAAAAGAGGGTGTTTTATGTTTAGTAGTCGATTGTGGAATCTGTTTATCGACTCCTTTCCAAAGATGTTCATTCGCGGCCTGACCGTCACCATTCCGTTAACCGCAATCGCCTTTTCGTTGGCAATGGTGATTGCAGTCATAGTTGCGTTGGTGCAGTTTGCGAACATCAAAGTGTTAAAGCAGATTTGCCGCTTTTATATCTGGATCTTTCGTGGTACGCCACTGCTCGTCCAATTGTTTATTGTGTTTTTTGGGTTGATGAATGTTGGTCTTGTACTTGAGCCATTTCTGGCAGCAGTAATTGTATTTGCCTTAAATGAAGGTGCCTATGGCGCAGAGACAGTTCGTGCGTCACTTGAATCGGTTCCGTCAGGTCAGTTAGAGGCAGGACAGTGTGCAGGTCTTTCATATCTACAAACGATTTTCAGAATCGTTTTGCCACAGGCGATGCGTACGGCGTTTCCGTCCTTGTTCAATGCATTGATTTCCATGTTAAAGGATACTTCATTGGCAGCGACTATTACCGTAACGGAAATGTTTAAGGTGTCGCAGCAGATTGTAGCAAGAACCTATGAACCACTTTTGCTGTATTTGGAGGTCGGTCTGATCTATTTGATCTTCTCAACTGTTCTGACAAAGCTGCAGAGTATTGGTGAGAAGAAGTTAAGCTACTATGGCAGAAAGGAAGGGTAATACATGCTAGAGATTAAAAACATTAAAAAGTCATTTGGTCAGACACATGTCCTTCACGATGTAAGCCTTTCTGTCAACAAGGGAGATGTGATTGCGATTCTTGGACCTAGCGGATCAGGAAAGACAACACTTCTTCGCTGCCTGAATTTCTTAGAGAAGGCAGATGGCGGAACAATGACGTTTGATGACGAGACGATCGATTTACATAAGGTACCGAAGCGCACAATTGCGCGTATTCGAAAGAAAACGGCATTCGTATTCCAAAATTATAACTTGTTTGCCAACAAAACAGCATTGCAGAATGTAACGGAAGGCTTGATTGTCGGAAGAAAAATGCCAAAGGATGAGGCAAATAAAATAGCACACGAGGCATTAAAAAAGGTTGGCATGGAAGATCGAAGTGATTACTATCCGTCTCAGCTTTCAGGTGGTCAGCAGCAGCGAGTGGCGATTGCGAGGGCAATAGCAGTAAATCCAGAGATCATTTACTTTGATGAGCCGACATCGGCGCTAGATCCAGAGCTGACGGTAGAGGTGCTTGCGGTTATGAAGCGGCTTGCACAGGAAGGAATGACAATGCTTGTTGTTACCCATGAGATGAACTTCGCACGAACAGTATCAAATCGTGTAATTTTCATGGAAAAGGGCGTGGTTGTGGAACAAGGATCATCGAAGGAGTTTTTTGAGCATCCTAAGGAAACGCGCACGAAGGAGTTCTTGCGAATCTTTCAGGAGTAATTCTTGCTTGTAAAAGCATTTCTGATAATGAAAATATCTATCAGTAATGCTTTTTCATAAAATAAAGAGGAGGAAACTATTATGACAATTAAGAAATTAATTCCATGCACATTAACAGCAGCAGTGCTTGCATCTGCCGCATTGACAGGCTGCTCTTCAAAGGGTACATCTGATAAGAGTACTACATCTGCAAAGACTTCTGCACAGGAGACAAAGGAGACTGCCAAGGATACTGAGGCAGGCAGCGGCGAAGTAAATACAAGCGCAGAGGCAAAGAGCGAGGAAGAATCAAAGAAGGCCGAGACTGAGCTTGGAAGCGAAGAAGTATCTACAGAAATCGGAACCGGCGAGTCAGCAGATGATCTTTTAGCACAGATTAAAGAGCGTGGTAGAATTATCGTAGCAATGGAAGGAACCTGGGCTCCGTGGACCTACCATGATGAGAATGATGATCTGGTTGGCTATGACGTAGAGGTAGCACAGAACATCGCAGAGAAACTTGGCGTGGAGGTTGAGTTTGTTGAGGGTGCATGGGATGGACTGCTTGCAGGTTTGGATGCAGGTCGCTACGATATCATGGTAAATGGTGTTGGCGTGACAGATGAGCGTGCAGAAAAGTACAACTTCTCTACCCCATATGCATACAACAAGACTGCTGTTATCGTTCGCGGTGACTACGATGAGATTTCTTCTATGGAAGATTTAAATGGAAAGAAGACTGCAAATACCATTTCTAGTACCTATGCAGCACAGGCAGAGGCATATGGTGCAACTGTTACCGGTGTTGATGATTTGAATCAGACCATCGAGCTGTTACTTTCCAAGCGTATTGATGCAACACTTAATGCAGAAGTTGTATTTAACGATTACAAGAAAGAGCATCCGGAAGCAGATGTCAAGATTGCAACCTACTCCGATCAGGTAGAGGAGATCGCAATTCCGATCCGTAAGGGTGATGATACCGTTACTCTTTTAGAGGCTGTAAATGATGCACTTGATGAGATGGCAAAGGATGGCACACTGACCGAGCTGTCTGAGAAGTACTTCGGAATGGATATTTCTAAGAAATAATAAAAATGGGGAGGCTCTTATATGGAGAATCCCCATTTTTGGTATGAAAAACAAAGAGAAAAAAAGATTGGAAACCGAAAGGTACAGAGAGATTTGTACTCTGCATTTTTAATTCGAAATACAGATCTGTAAAGCCCATCTGACGAATACCAGAGTAGACGATCATTGCCTTCTGAATCTGATCTCTTAATGCTGTGTCATCCTTTCTGGTTGTGATACAAACGTTAAATGAAAAAAGCTAACGGAGTCAAGATAGTAAAAATAATGACTTGACATTTTTTAATCACATTGTTATACTCTGTGTATCAGCGTTGAGGAGAACAAGTACTGATAAGGGAAACCAACAGAGAGTAGCCGGCAGGTGAGAGGCGCAGGGGAAGCTTATAAGGAATACCTCTCTGAGCTCTGCACCGAACTTGCGATTTTGCAAAAGTAGACTGCAGCGGCGCGGCAGCCGTTATCTTGTCAGAGTATTCGCAGATTGACTGGATTATTTTACAGGATGCGTGTACTTGAAAGGCAGTTTGTGTGAGCAGACTGTGAAGAAAGGTGGTACCACGAGATTTCGCCCTCGTCCTTTTGTTAGGACGGGGGCTTTTTTTGTAATTCCAGGGGCGAAAGTTCAGGCGTTTCATGCTTGCATGGAAAAAGCCTGGACTTTATGCCCCGCCCAGACATGAGGAGAAGGCGATTTTCAAGGAAAATCAGCCGAGTCCGAATGTCTGTAGAATTGCGAGAGCTGCGAAGCAGCGGAGCAATTCGTGAATTACATAAATAGAAAAGTTCTCAGGCGAAAGTAATAAAAGCGCAGAAAAGGAGAAAAAATCATGCAGGTTTACGAAGAATTAGTAGCAAGAGGGCTGATTGCCCAGGTAACAGATGAGGAGCGTATCCGCGATCTCGTTAATAATGGAAAGGCTGTATTTTACATCGGATTCGACCCGACAGCAGACAGCCTTCATGTAGGTCACTTCATGGCACTGTGCTTAATGAAGAGACTTCAGATGGCAGGAAACAAGCCGATTGCTTTGATTGGCGGCGGTACAGCAATGATCGGAGATCCGTCTGGAAAGACTGATATGAGAAAGATGATGACAAAGGAGACAATCGAGCATAATGTAGAGTGCTTCAAGAAGCAGATGGCACGTTTCATTGATTTCTCTGATGGCAAGGCACTGCTTGTTAACAATGCAGACTGGCTGTTAAATTTAAACTATATTGATGTACTCAGAGAGGTTGGACCGCATTTTAGCGTAAACAGAATGCTGACAGCTGAGTGCTACAAGCAAAGAATGGAGAAGGGGCTCA
>OLPN01001455.1_pt1 | contig 21130 bp, 26 predicted proteins | sample 1672601 | NCBI WGS metagenome assembly OLPN01 (sample SAMEA3136704, study PRJEB25190) | human gut metagenome | reverse complement strand
ACCTTCCCGGCTGGAAATCCGCCGCTGGATGTGGTATGCTGTGGGTGCAGCAACGCAAGTGGAGACAGTACGATGAACTGAGCGAGCAGATGGAGGAAATCATCAAAGAATACGGTCTCGGTAGCCTTGCGCTTGAGACCCTGAAGAGAACGATAGGATGTGAGAGAGTGGAAGTCAAGGGAAACAATTACACGGCCATCAACAACGACTGTGTGGAAGAAGTCCGGAACTGGCCAACGGACAGCATTGACCTGTATGTGACTAGTATCCCGTTCGGAAACCATTACGAATATTCGCCCTCGTACAATGACTTCGGCCATAACCCGGATGATGCAGAGTTCTTCCGTCAGATGGACTATCTGACCCCGGAACTGCTGCGCACCCTGAAGCCGGGTCGCGTGGCTGCAATCCATGTGAAAGATCGCGTGGAGTTCGCCAACGTCACCGGCCTTGCAGCGCCGACCATTGAGCCGTTTCACGCGGACTGTATCGCTCATTTCCGGAAGCATGGGTTCGCCTATTTCGGAATGATTACGGTTGTCACGGACGTTGTCCGGGAGAATAACCAGACCTACCGTCTGGGATGGACGGAGCAGTGCAAGGACGGCACGAAGATGGGTGTTGGCTGCCCAGAATACATCCTGCTGTTCCGCAAGCTGCCCACCGATTGCAGCCGTGGATATGCCGATACGCCGGTGAAGAAGTCCAAAGAGGAATACACCCGCGCCCAGTGGCAGATTGACGCTCATGCGTTTTGGCGTTCCAGCGGCGACAGGCCTTTTGCTAGGGAGGATCTGGAGAAGATTCCAACCTCCAAACTCCAGAGCGTCTACCGGAAGTTCAGCCGCGACAGTGTCTACGACTACGGCGAGCACGTCAAACTCGCAGAAAGCCTCGACAAAGACGGACGGCTGCCGAGCACCTTTATGGTCGTTGCGCCCGGCTCATGGGATATGACGGTCTGGGACGACATTGTGCGGATGAAAACGCTCAACACCTCCCAGAGCCAGCGGCGGCAGAACCTCCACGTCTGCCCGCTTCAGATCGACATCGTGCAGCGCCTGATTGAGCGGTACAGCAATGAGGGCGAACTTGTTGCTGACCCCTTTGCAGGGCTTTTCACGGTGCCGTATGAAGCGGTGAAGATGAACCGCAAGGGCAAGGGCGTGGAGCTGAACCCGGATTATTTTCGTGACGGCGTGGGCTATCTGGAATCTGCGGATGCAGAAAAGGATGCACCCACTCTGTTTGACCTGTTGGAGAATGGAGCTTGAACATGAGCAAGGAAAATATGGGCCGGAATGCCGAGCATTATGCAGACCCGACACCGACCGCGGCCATGCGCAACATCTGCCGGGACGAGTACCAGAAGGAAGCCGCCCGGCTTGACAGAATCGGAGACATCGTTCCCCTGCTGCGCCAGATGGCCGGTATCGCAGGGTTTGAAATCATTGGCCGCATCCCGCTAAGGGACAAGGCCACCGGAAAGGAGTACAGGTAATGTCACAGCATTACAAGATTGACTGCGACAAGGTGGAGGACCGGAAAGCTCTGGTTGTCGTCCTGTCGATGAACGGCTACACCGTCCGCGTGGGAAAGGAAAAGCGCAGCGGCAAATCTACTTTGACCTATTTCGTGGAGTATTGGAGGGGCGACGATGAATAATCAAGCGAAATCTAACCCTGAAACCGACACTATGAGGCCGGAGGACATGGCCCATTATTTGATGGATTTTTGCCATTGCCACTTAGCAGTCGGAAATGGTTGCCCGGGCTGCCCGTTTGATAAACCGACCAGCGACAACGGGGATGGAGAGTGCCGTTTGTATGTCCCCGACGACTGGGATTTTTGAGGAGGCGAAGTGAAGCATGAAAACCGAAAAGAGAATGGCCTGCTTTATCGTGTCAGCAGCATTGCTGATTGTGACGCTGTGGTTTACATCCTGTAGTTCGACATCTGCTGATGCTGAAACTAAAACTGAAGCTGAAACTGCTGACCATCCCTGCTACCATGTCACGGTCTACTCCCCGGCAATTGAAAAAGTTGGCTATGCCGGTAGGCGTAAGCCGAAGTACACCATTACCGTGGAGGACTTCAGAGAGCTGCTGCCGAAATCATACGCTTGCAGAGAGCAGTATCACCTGCTCCGCATCCCTCTGGAAGATGGACGTTTTGAGTTGGTGTCCACCTCGCTGGTGGAAATCGAGTATTACTGAAGGGAGAGACGTGAGAATGAAAGCTGTGCTTTTGAGCATGCGGCCTGTGGAGATCACTCGCCCGCCCCAAGGATGGCGCTATGTGGAGGAATTGAGCAATGAATAACCGAAGAACGGCGGCAAGTATTCGCCGCAGCTATACAGGTGCCCGAAGCCGCGCAGAGGGCGCTAGCTTTGAAAGCATCATTGACAATGCCTGCGCCTATTACAGATCCATCGGCCTTGCAGACATCGAAAAGACCCCGGAACCGATGCGTCCGATTGGAAGCCCGGACCGTGCTGGCCGGTTCCTTGCCTGCTACACGAAACAGGCCCAGCCGGACTACAAAGGCATTCTCAAAGGCGGAAGAGCCATCAATTTTGAAGCAAAGCACACTGACAGTGACCGGCTGACCTTTGATCGTGTGTTGACCGCGCAAGCGCTTCGTTTGAGCCGCACAGAAGCTCTCGGAGGTGTCGCCTTTGTACTATGCTCATTTAGCGGCAGGGCTTTCTACCGCGTCCCGTGGGCCGTATGGAAGGACATGAAACGGCTGTTTGGCCGTAAGTACATCACCCAATCAGACATTGAAATTTACCGCGTCCCGTTTGCAGCACCCGGAGTGCTGCTGTTTTTGGAAGGAGTAAAGGAGGAACAATGATCCGCACATGGACACCTGAAAGCGAGAACGAAAAGCCACCTAAGAATGAAAAGGCCCAGCTGGTGCGGGCATGGTTTGAACGACTGCCAAGAATGCGGGCACAGATTCAGCAGCAGGAAGAGCGCATTGTAGATCTACAGTGCATCGCTACCGCCACCACATCCAGCGTTTCAGCTGCACCTGGTCGTTCTGGAACCAGTGACAAGGTGGGGAACGGTGGCGCGGCCATTGTGGAAGCAGAGGAAAAGCTGGCTGCCCTCAAGTGCGAGTATGTGGAGATGCAGAAGGCGGCCATTGATACGGCATATCTGCTGAATGCTGACACGGCATCCATCCGCCGCAGCAAGTGCATCATCCTGTGTTATGTTGAGGGTAAGACCCGTGAGCAGGCCGCCGCTGAGGTGGGCTTTGCACAGGCACACACGGCATCCAGAGCCATCACAGTAGGGTTTGAAGCCCTTGCAGAGATCTGGGAAGCAACACCTTTTTGCGATTTTGACGAAAGTGCATAAAAAACGCGTGATTTTTTGTACAGCTTCGGGTATGTACGCGGTATGTACGCGGTATGTACAGAAACCGTGCGAAAGTGATTGAATAGTACCATCGGCAATGCCGGAAAGGCAAACCGATACACGCAGTCTCCGAAACGAACCCCCATGATAATTTTCCTCCTTTTGGCTTTGCAGGCATTTTTCTCTCTTCACGTTTCGCGGACTGCGCATCTATGCGATATGTGCAAATGGACACCCCACCGAACCGGGAGATGGGATGCGGTTCGATTCCGCAATATCGCGCCATTTGCCGCCTGAGCGCAGTTTGGAGCGCGGCGCGTGTGTGTAGACACGGCTGGTTCGATTCCAAGGGCGGCTTTTTACTCTGGTAGCTCAATTGGCAGAGCGATGGTCTCCAAAACCGTAGGTTGCAGGTTCAAGGCCTGCCCAGAGCGCCATGCAATGTACAGTCGGGGGACGGCTGTGCAAAGCATAGCGGGGCATCTGGCCGCGAAAGTTCCAGATGCAGCAGCACCCGCCCGTTTTACGCCTGTCCGTCAAACTGAATGCATGGGTGCTGCTTATTTTTTGATATCTTTGCCGTTCGGTTTTCCGGGCGGCTTTTTATTTGGAGAAAAAAGATGATTCAGAAAGAACTGCTGAAAATGCCGGTCTCCGATCTGGTGCCGTATGAGAACAACCCGCGCGTGATCTCCCCTGCAGCTGTAGACGCTTGCGCTGAGAGCATCAAGCAGTGCAGCGCACTCGATCCCATCGAGGTTGACGAAAACAACGTCATTCTCAGCGGTCACACCCGCCGCCTTGCGTTGATGCAGCTCAATGTGGACATGGCCGACGTGGTGCGCTACACCGGCCTGACGGAAGAGCAGAAACAGAAATACCGCCTGCTGGCGAACAAGACCGGCGAAATGACCGGCTGGGATTTTTCCAAGCTGGAACGGGAGCTGCTTGAAGTCGATTTTGGCGACTTCGACTTTGATTTTGACATTCCGCAGGACGATGATGCCGGCGTATCCTACATTGACAGCCTTATGGAGGACGGTTTCACAAAGGCTTCGGAAAAGAAAGAATTTTCCGTGACCTTCACGTTCCCCGTTGAGTGCGAGGAAGAAATCAAGGGATACATCAGCGAGAACACGAAGGAGCCGCTTGAAAAAGCCATCTTGAACTGTATTCGCGGCGTTATGGAGGATGAAGATGCCTAACTGCGGGTCGCAATGCTGGTTGTGCGATATGCCTATCCGTTTCGACACCTACAAGGGATGCACGCACGGCTGCAAATACTGCTTTGTGCAGCGGAACGGAAAGTATGACATCAGCAAGGTGCAGAAAGGTGAAGGCGTGAAAGCCCTCATGAGCTGGATTCAGGGAAAGCGAACGTCTGAGACCAACTGGTGTGACTGGAATATTCCGTTGCACTGGGGGGGGCGTGAGCGACCCTTTCCAGCCTTGTGAGCGCTATTACCGCATGAGCTACAACGCTCTGCGCGTCTTTGCTGAAACCAAATACCCCTTTGTTGTTTCGACAAAGGGAAGGATCATCGCAGAGCCTGAATATCTCGAACTGCTGAAGAAGTGCAACTGCGTTGTGCAGATCAGCATGGTGTGCAGCAGCTATGACAAGCTCGAAGAAGGCGCACCATCGTTTGAAGAACGTCTGGAAATTGCGAGAAAGGTTGCTCCGAGTGTGAAGCGCCTGACCGTCAGGATTCAGCCGTACATGCATGAGGTATACGGAGAAGTTTACGAAAACCTTGAAAAGTTCAAGGCAGCTGGTGCCTACGGCGTTATTGTCGAGGGCATGAAGTTTGCAAGCAAAAGACCGGGCCTTGTTAAGGTTGCGGGAGACTATACCTATCCGAAAGCCCTGATCGAGGGCGATATTCTTAAGCTGAAGCAGAGGGCGCATGAACTTGGCCTTGCTCTTTACAGCGGAGAAAACAGAACAAGAGAACTGGGAGACAGCCTTTGTTGCTGCGGTGTCTCTGACCTTCCCGGATTCAAGGTGAATGAGTATAACCTGAACCACCTGCTTCATGGTGGGAAGCCCGCAAAGACCCCTCAGATGCAGAAAACCGGTACAGCGATGTGCTTTCAGTCGCTGTACCAGAACACAGCCAATTCCAGAAGGCTCAGAGGGGAAAGCTTTGAAAGCGAAATGCTCAACGTCTACAAAACGAAGCGTGACTATGTGAACGAGACCTTTGGTCTGAAATGAGGTGATCTGCGATTGGCCGCAAAGGTAAGTATGAGCAGTGGTTAGAGCCGGAAGGGCTGACGCTGCTTCGTGGATGGGCTAGAGACGGCCTGACGCAGGAACAGATAGCTCAGAACATGGGAATCCACCGCGATACCCTGAATGAATGGAAAAGCCGATTTCCCGACATTTCCGACGCTTTAAAAGTAGGGCGGGAAAACGCTGATTACATTGTGGAAAATGAGCTGTTCGAGAGCTGCAAGACACGCACCGTGATCGTAAAAAAGCCCATCAAGCTGAAAAAGGTCATGGTGGATGGAAAAAAGCGGCTTGAAGAAGAACGCATTGAGTATGCAGAGGAACAGGTCGTTGTGCCTGCAAACGTCACGGCCCAGATTTTTTATTTGAAAAACCGGAAGCCAGACAAGTGGAAGGACAAACCGCAGGAGAACACGACCGAAGCCCAGAATAACGACATGCAGACGCTTGCAGATCTGCTGCAGCGGCCCGTGCCTGACCGTGACATCAAGGACTTTGAGACATGAACATACCTGCACCTTTTTCACAAAACCAGATGCGTTTCTTCTGGAACTGCTTCGACCACTGGTTCAATGTGGCTGAGGGCGGCAAACGCGGCGGCAAGAACGTGCTTATTACTATGGCCTACTGCACCATCTTGGAAAAGCATCCCAGCAGGATACACCTCATTGCGGGCGTATCAACTGCAACGGCCCGGCTGAACATTCTGGACTGTGACGGCTTCGGCCTGAAAAACTATTTTGAGGGCCGCTGCCGTGAGGGCACCTACCAGAACCGCGACTGTCTGTACATCCAGACTGCCACCGGTGAAAAGGTGGTGCTGGTGTCCGGTGGTGGCAAAGCCGGTGACGAAAAGCTGATCAAGGGCAACACCTACGGCACCGCGTACATCACCGAAGCCAATGAATGCAGCGAAACTTTCATTAAGGAAGTATTCGACCGTACCCTGTCCAGCCCGGACAGAAAGGTATTTCACGACCTGAACCCCAAGGCAGAGGGTCACTGGTACTATGAAAATATCCTGAATCTGCACGAAAAGAAGCAGAACGAGAACCCAGAATACGGCTTCAACTATGGGCATTTCACAATTGCCGATAACATGAGCATTTCGGACGACCAGCTCCGGGCTGTGCTTGCAACCTACGACCGCAGCACAGTCTGGTATGCCCGTGATATCCTCGGTAAAAGGAAAGCTGCCGAGGGCCTTGTATACCCTTTCTTCTCCGCCGGGCAGGACACCTACCTTTTTCACGGCGATGCGTCCCACATCGACGGGCAGTTTTACGTGTCCATCGACTACGGCACGCACAACCCCTGCAGCATGGGCCTGTGGGTCATTCATGATGGCAAGGCCCTGCGCATCAAGGAAAGCTATTTTGACAGCCGTGCCGAGCGTGTGCAGCGCACGGACGAAGAGCACTATGCCGAGCTGGAACGCCTGACCAAGGGTTATTACATTCAGGCGGTGGTGGTTGACCCGTCCGCTGCTTCCTTCATCGAGACCATCCGGCGGCACGGCAAGTATCTGGTGATCCCTGCAGACAACGACGTGCTGAACGGCATCCGCTGCGTGGCATCCCTGATGCAGGCCGGGCTTGTGACTATCCACGAAAGCTGCACGGCATCCCGCCGGGAGTTTGGCCTGTACTCTTGGGACGACAAGGCGAAGGAAGATCGTGTCGTCAAGGAGAACGACCACGCCATGGACGACATCCGCTATTTCTGCTATACGATACTGGCCCCGCTGATTCGCTGGGCAGATTGGAGACGAAAGTAATGTTTGACAGACTGCTTTTCTGGCTGCGGGAGAAAGCGCGGCTGCTGTTCGGTGAAAATACCACTGTCAGCGCCAGCGTGTCCTACAGCATGGAGAATGCGATCATCCTGTGGGCGCAGATGTACGATACCGGCGGACCGTGGTGCCACGGCGGCAAGAACGCTCTGCACAGCCTGAAGCTGGCCCAGAGTGTTGCATCGGAGCTGGCCCGTCTGACCACGCTGGAAATGGAATGCATTGTTTCCGGCAGTGCCCGCGCCGACAGCATCAGCACCATGCTGCAGCCTTTCATTGCAGATCTGCGCACCCCGGTGGAATACGGCTGTGCGCTGGGCGGCATCCTGTTCCGGCCCTTCCTCGATGCAGAGGGACGCATCCAGATCGATGCTGTGCAGGGTGACTGCTTCTGCCCTACCCGCTTTGATAGCTCTGGCCGCATGACCGGGGCTATTTTTTATGACCATCTGGTGCGCGGCAACCGCATTTATACCCGTCTGGAAGATCACGAGTTTTCCGGCAGCACGCACAGCATCACGGTCAAGGCGTTCCGTTCCATGACCAGTGCAGACCTCGGCATTGAAGTCCCGCTGACCGATGTGCCGGAATGGTCCGCGATCTCCCCGCACACTGAGTTTTCCGGTGTAGACCGTCCGCTTTGGGGCTATTTCAGAGTGTCCAGCGGCAATTCCACTGATCGGCACTCCCCGCTGGGCGTGAGCGTCTATGCCGCTGCTGTTGACACCATCCATGATGCCGATGAACAGTATGGGCGGCTGTTGTGGGAGTATGACGGCGGGCAGCTGGCCCTTGACGTTGACCAGACCGCCCTGCGGCCCGACATCAACGGCGAGAGAGTTATGCCGCAGCGTGAGCAGCGCCTTTACCGCAACTGGTTGAACGGCAGTTCCGGGGCCAATGGCCGGAACCTCTACGAGGTGTTTGCCCCTGCCCTGCGCGATGAAAGTTATCGTCGGGGGATGGATGCCATGCTCAAGCGGGTGGAGTTCCAGTGCGGCCTTGCCTACGGCACCCTGTCCGACCCGCAGAACGTGGACAAGACTGCCGAGGAGATCAGGAGCAGCAAGCAGCGCAGCTACACTACCGTCAAGGATCTGCAGCGGGCGCTGGGCAATGCGCTGACCGATCTGGTATACTCCATCAGCAAGCTGCTGGATGCCCAGTGGAACAGCGGCGCAGCCGTTTCCCCGCCGGGCGACTGCAACGTGACCTTTGACTTTGACGACAGCATCATCTCTGACCCCAAGGAGCGCAAGCAGATGTACTGGGGCTACGTTACCGCAGGCAAGTTCCCCTTCTGGCGGTATCTGGTGGAGTTTGAGGGCTACAGCGAGGACGATGCCAAGGCCATTGCCGCCGAAGCGGATGCTGAGAACCGCAGCCCTGAAGCCCTCACCTTCGGGGGTGCCTGATGCTGCCGCCGAGCTATCTCGACCAGATGCCGGACGCCTTTGTGCAGCTCTGGCAGCAGGTCGAGGACGCGATCTTACAGGACGTTGCCCGGCGCATCGGCAAGATGGACGCCGTGACCCCCACCGCTAACTGGCAGCTGTGGCGCTACCAGCAGACCGAAGCGGTGCGCAACGACGTGGTGAAGCTGCTGGCGAAGTACACCGGCAAGAGCGAAACGGCCATCCGCAAGCTGCTTTTGCAGGCCGCCACCGAAGCCATGGAGCGGGAGGATGCGATCTATTACCACTACGACATGGAGCCGCCCCCTTTTGAAGAGAACGCCGCCCTGAACAACCTGCTGGATGCCGGCGCGCGGCAGACCTGCGGCACATGGCAGAACCTGACCGCCACCACGGCAAACACCGTCACAGGGGCCTTTGAACGCACACTGGACGCTGCATGGCTCAAAGTGGGCACCGGTGCCTTCGACTACAAAACCGCCGTCAAACAGGCCGTGGACAGCCTTGCAGACGACATGCCCATGGTCACCTATCCCAGCGGCCACACCGACAGCATCGAGGTGGCCGCACGGCGTGCCATCCTGACTGGCGTGAACCAGACGACTGGCAAGCTGCAGGTGGCCCGCATGGACGAAATGGGCTGCGAATTTGTGGAGACGACCGCCCACGGCGGTGCCCGTCCTTCTCATGCAGAATGGCAGGGACGGCGCTTCCATCGCGGTGGTGCGGTGGACTACAAGGGCAGGCACTACCCGGATTTTGAAGCCGCCACCGGCTACGGCACCGGCGCAGGCCTTTGCGGCTGGAACTGCCGTCATACCTTCTTTGCCATCTTCCCTGAGCTGGGTGCACCGCCTGCATGGACGCAGGAGAGCTTGGAAGCCCTCAACGCCCGGGACATCGAGTACAACGGCGGCAGATACACCCGGTACGAGATCAGTCAGATGCAGCGGGCCCGGGAACGCACCGTGCGCAAGTACAAACGCCGGTATCTGGCAGAGGATGCCGCCGGGGCCGACACCACCGCCAGCGCGGTGAAGCTCCGGCAGGCCCGTCAGGAGCTGACTGACTTTATCAGCGCCACCGGCGGCAGGGCCGACAGTGCCCGCACCAGCGTGGCAGGCTTTGGCAGGAGCGAGGCGGGCAAGGCCAGTTATACAGCCCGAAAGCAGGAACGTTTTGATTCTGCAAATGTGGAATTGCAACAGATGCGTGAAGCTGGTACAATAAAGGCGAAAGGCAAGTTGATTGAATCGCCGCCTGCACCCAATGAAATCAACTTTGCGAGCGAACACGTTCTGCAGCGCTGGGCAGAACGTGGCATGGGGCCGATGGATGCCGAACGCATTATCCGCTCTTCCAAAGTCGCAATGTCCCAGCGTAACGGAACACAGACCTGTTACTATTCCGAGTATGGTTTTGTTGCCATTGGGCAGAATGGCAATGTTTCCAGTATCGGGCCGCTGGATGAGGGCGGTCAAAAATTGATGGAGGTGGTTAAGAAGCATGGTATTCCGCACTAACGATACAGCAAAGCCGGAAGAATGGTTTTGCCCTATCTATAACCGCAAAATCGACTGCGGTTTGTGCTTTGAGGTCTCCAATATTGGCGATGATACTCTTTGCCTGAAGGGTGACGATAAGCCACCTTGCAATTGGGCAGAAGCCCATAAAACCTGCCTTAATTGTCCCCGTTATGCCGACTGGGACTGACCAAACCTAATACCGCAAGCGTCTTTGCCCAGCCGGGCAGGGGCGCTTTTTTCGTGCCGTCTTAGCTCATTCTGGAAGAGCGCCGGTCTCCAAAACCGGAAGCGGGAGGTTCGATGCCTCCAGACGGTGCCATCGCAGAGGGCAGTGCGTACCCTGCCCACAACCGAACACGGACGGAGAACCGTGTCACCAAACCGTGGTTTCACCAACAGAAAGGAGTTTTTCCACCATGAAGCGTGAAGACGTGAAGAACAAGATCCCCGGCATTACCGAGGAGCAGCTGAACTGGATCATGGCCGAGAACGGCAACGATGTCAACCGGGAAAAGACTGCCGCCGAGCAGTACAAGACCCAGCTGGAAAACACCCAGGCTCAGCTCAAGACCGCCCAGGACGGCCTTGCCGCCTTTGACGGCAAGAAGAAGCCCGAGGAGTACGAGGCCGAACTGGCAAAGCTCAAGGGCGATATGCAGGCTCAGGCTGAGGGCTTTGCCTTTGACAATGCCCTGAACACCGCCATTCTGGGAGCCAAGGGCCGCAGCGTCAAGGCGGTCCGGGCACTGCTGGATCTGGATGCCCTCAAGGGCTCCAAGGACCGTTCCACCGATATCTCCAAGGCTCTGGAAGAAGCCGCCAAGGCGAACCCCTGGGCCTTTGGCGAGGCGGAAGAGGGCGGCGCTGGTTCCGTTCACGTTTCCAGCGGCAAAGAGCACGGCACCCCGCCCGCCGGGGACGTTGATCCCGTGACCGCTGCCTTCAAGGCGATGAACCCCGATATCAACATCGAATGAGAGAAAGGATATTCTTATGGCACATGAAGCACAGGTCCGCTATTCCAATCTGGTCGACCTCAAGCTGCGCAAGACGCTGGTAAAGAAAGTCGGCGTGATCTGCAACAACCGCTACGAGGGCAGCCCCAAGGCAGGTTCCGTCAAGGTTCCCGTCCGCGACACCGAGGTGGTGGTGAATGACTACGACAAGGCCAAGGGTGCAAAGCAGACCAGCGGTGACACCACCTATCTCACCGTCAACATCGACCACGACAAGGCCGTGAATGAGATCATCGATGGTTTCGATGCAGAGAGCGTTCCCGGCAATCTGGTGGCTGACCGCCTGGACAGCGCCGGTTACTCTCTGGGCCTGCAGATGGAGTCTGACGGCTCCGTAGAGCTAACCACCGCAGGCACTGCCTTCGGCAATACCACCGCTCTGACCGAAAAGACCATCTACGCCAACATCGTGGATGCACGCACTCAGCAGTCCTCCATCGGCGTGCCCACTGCAGGCCGCTGGCTGCTGGTCTCCCCGGACACCTACGGCCTGCTCCTGAAGAGCCCCGAGTTCATCAAGGCTTCCGACCTGGGCGACGTGGTCGTTCAGACCGGCGCTGTGGGCAAGATCGCAGGCTACACCGTGTTCGAGGATTCCACCCTAGGCGAGAACGTGGAGTATGTGGCCGGTCATCCCAACTGGTTCGCCGTCATCGATGAGTGGGCCGTTCCCGTCCACCTGCAGGATCTCTCCGGCTCTGGCGATTTCATCGGCGCATCTGCCGTGCAGGGCCGCAAAGTCTACGCCTACAAGGTCACCAAGGGCCAGACCATTCTTGTTAAGAAGAAGGTCGCAGCATAAGGAGGCCGCCATGCTTTACTGTACCTACGCCCAGTATCAGGCGGCGGGCGGTACGCTGGACGAAGCCGCCTTTGATACGCTGTGTGCCCGGGCTTCCCGGCTCATCGACCGGCACACCTTTGGCCGGGCAGAGCCCCACGCCAGGGCCTGTGCCGGGTGCGCCGCCCTGCTGGCCGATGCCTGCGCCCAGATTGTCGATGCCATGAGCGCCGCACAGAGCGCCTGTGCCGTGCCCGGGGCTTCCAGCGTGTCCAACGATGGCTACTCTGTCACCTTCGCCAGCGGGGCGCTTTCCGAGCGGCTTGCAGCGGAAGCGCAGAGCATCCTCTCCAACGCACTGGGCAGCGACCCCTACGGCCTGCTGTATCGGGGGTGTTTCTGATGCAGTGCAGCGTTACCGTTGTGAACCTCATCCACGACACCGCCACCGAGACCGACCGGCCTGTCTGCCATGCCATCCCCGGGAGCAGCTGGCGGGAGAAGCTGGACACCTCCGGCGGCGACCCCCAGCGGACGGTGCACGTCCGGCTGCCCCCTGCGGCGGGCTACCTGCCCTATTTCCAGTGGGCAAAGCTCCCTCCCGGGGAAAAGGCGGCACACTGGACGCTCAAGCGGGGCGGCAAGCTCATCTGCGGCGCTGTCCGTAGCCTGACCGAGGCCGAGTATGCCGCCCTCGAGAAAACACACATCTGCTGCACGGTGGCGGCGGTCTCCGACAACCGGGAACCGCTGCTGCCGCATTTTCATGTAGAGGGGAGCTGAGAGGATGAGTGCACCCGTTATTGACCTGAAGCTCAGGTTCCGGCCCGGCTTTCAGGCCGAAATGGACAAGGGCTTTCAGAAGGTCCAGTATGCGTTCTCCCAGCAAGTGGCCAAAGCTGTGGACCCTTATGTGCCCTTCGATACCGGCACGCTGAAGAACAGCGTCAACCAGGCATCCGACTTCAAAGGCGGCAAGCTGGTCTATAACACCCCGTATGCCCGGCGGCAGTATTACCTGCACACGCAGGGACAGGGGCTGCATGGAGAGAACCACCTGCACGGCTCCTACTGGGGCCAGCGGGCCATTGCTGACCACAAGGACGAGCTGGAAAAGTTCGCCCACGATGCCGCAAAGCAGTTTCTGGGAGGGAACAAATGAGCGAAACCGTAAAGCCCACCATTGCCGCCCTGCGGGACTGGCTCAAGACCTGTCCACTCATCGCCGAGGAGCAGGATGCCACCGGTGCGGCCTTCCGCATTGCAGGGCTGGAAGAGGAAGCCACCGCTTTTTCCATTGAGGACGGCCCCACCGACCCCATTGTGGAGAGTTACATCTCCGGGCGGGATTTGGCGAAGAACTACCTCTTCCTGTCCCGAAGGGAGTTCGGGGAGACTGATGTGCTCACCATTGAGAACAGCGGCTTCTTTGAACAGCTGGCCGACTGGGTAATGGAACAAAATGACTGCGGCATCCTGCCTGATCTGAGCAAATGCGGGCACAGCAAGGAAGCCCAGAGCATTGAAGTCACCTCCACCGGCTACATCGTCACCGACGGCTCCGGAAGCTGCAAAATGCAGATGCAGCTCCGGCTCGTCTACTATCAACCCAAACTTTGAAAGGAGACCATCCTATGACTGTTTCCGAAACCCTGGCCGCGCTCAAGACCAAGAAGGGCATCGTGCCCAGCGCGGACTACACCGGCACCGAAAAGGCCGATGATTTCATCTTTGCAATTCAGACCGATGCCTCCACCCAGACCAAGGAGAGCGACTGGATCGTGTTTGCAGAGCGTGTCAAGGAGCACTCCGGTGCACTGAACGCTTCCACCGAGGACGTGGCCTATATCCGCGCAGGCACTATCACCGAGAAGGGTGAGACCCAGCGCACCTTCTCCCTGAACGGAAACCGCTGCGTGGGCGACCCTGCGCAGGATTTCCTGCTCTCCCACAAGGTCAAGTTCGGCTCCGGCACTGATGTGGTGTTCCCCTATATCTACTTCAGCGCAAAGACCGGCAAGGGCGAGAAGGGCGAAGCCGCTTTCATTGTCACTGCCGATGCCAGCGGTTCCGCCAGCAACTCCGCAGGTTTTGCCTGCGATGTGAAGGGTGTTGGCGTTCCGGCTGAGTTCGACTACCTGACCGTAGCTGCAGCAGGCTAACCCGATTTTCAATGATTCATACAGCCCTCGTTCCCGGTGAACGGGGGCCCTTTTTGTAACAGGAGGATTCCCCATGATCATCAACGGCATTGAATTTGATTTTTCCACCCTGAACGCCAACGACGTGGATCGGATGCTGGCTGCACAGACCCGGCAGCAGGAACGTGCTCGGACGGAGGGCAGCCGCTACACCCCCGAGAATGATTACCCTGCCTGGCTGCGCTTCCAGTGCCGCATCTTTATGGACTATCTGGATGAGGTTCTGGGCGAGGGTGCTTCTGAGAAGCTTGGGCTGGACGGCAGCAACTTCAATGCCTGCCTGACGGTCAGCAAGGCCTTTGCCGAGGCCATGGCCGCAGAAAAGGCCAGTGTCAGCGCACTGATCCACCCCACCGAGGAGCGGGCGCGGGTTTCGGCAGCACAGGCCATCCCTGCCCCCATGAACCGTGAGCAGCGTCGGGCCGCAATCAAGGCACATCCCGCAGTGGTGGATTTCCGGGCACAGGAAGCGGCAAAGGCCGCCCGCCGTGCCCAGCTGAAGGCAGAGCTTGAGGCACTGGACAATGCATGACCTGCTGACGGACACCCTGCCCACCGAGTGGGAGGGCCGCGCCATCGACCCTGACTTCCGGCCCATGATCTGGCTGCTGATCCGCACCCGCCGCGCCAAGACTGACGAGGACAGCGCCCAGATGATTTGTGAAGTCGTTCAGCGGTTCTTTGTAGAGCCGGTGCCCGGAGTGCAGTACCAGGAAGCCTTTGAATCTCTGGTGCGCTTCTGCCAGGGCGGCGGCCCCGAGGACGAGGAGCGCACCGGGACTGGCAGCAGCAGCAGCGACCCACAGGACGAGCCTGTGCTGGACTACCGGTGCGATGCCGACTACATCGTGGGGGCCTTTCAGCAGGCCTACGGCATCGACCTGACCGCCGACAAGGTGCACTGGTGGCGCTTCAAAGCACTGCTGCACGCCCTGCCGCCGGAAACGCCGCTGGGCAAGATCGTGGAGATCCGGGGGAAGGACACCTCCGGCATGGACAGGGCCGACCGGGACTACTACGAGACCCTGAAAGAGCGCTTTGCCCTGCCGGGTGGGCTGAAGGGGGTGAAGCGGAACGAAACCCTGCAAGAGCACGAGGACGCTTTCCTCGACCGCTTCGGCTGATTCCCGCGCCCCGGTGCCCTGCCCCTTCTGCGGCAGAGCGCTGCCAGTGTGGGCGGCTCCCGAGGCCTACGCCCACGGTTTGTGGGTAAAATGCAAAAACCCCGCATGCAAGCGGGAGGTAGAAATCAAGTTATAGCAGCCTGTGCCCCTGTGCCCGCGCTCCGATTGAGAGGTGGACACAGTGGCATTTGATTTTAGCGTTACCGGCAACACCAAGTTGGACACCAGCGGCTTCACGCAGGGTGTCAGCAGCATGACCGTCGCCGCCGGAACGCTGATCGCAGACCTGGTAAAGACGGCCAGCAGCCAGCTGACGAATCTTGCCCAGAGCGCGATCCGGAACGGCTCCATCTACGAGACATCGCTTGCCAAAGTCGGGACCATCGCCGATCTTGGCAAGCTTTCGATCCAGAAGCTGGGCAGTCAGATCACGGACATGTCCAACACCATGGGCATTGCGGCCACGGATATTGCCGAGGCTACCTACCAGGCCATCAGCGCCGGGCAGGACACGGCCAACGCTGTGGAATTTGCAGGCCAGGCAGCGAAACTGGCAACCGCCGGTTTTACCTCCACGACCTCCGCCGTGGATATCCTGACCACTGCCCTGAACGCCTACGGCTTGAGCGCCGACCAGGCGACCCACGTTTCGGATGTACTGCTGACCACCCAGAACCTGGGCAAAACCAGCGTGGACGAGCTTTCTTCCAGCATGGGCCGTGTCATCCCGCTGGCTGCTGCTTACAACGTCAGCGTAGAAAACCTGTCCAGTGGTCTGGCCGTGATGACCGCCAACGGTATCGCCACTGCCGAGGCGACCACTTACACAAAATCCATGCTGAACGAGCTGGGAGACACCGGCTCGACCGTAGGCAAGATTTTACAGCAGCAGACCGGCAAGAGCTTTGCCCAGCTGAGTTCTGACGGCAAGAGCCTGGGCGATGTGCTGCAAGTTCTGTATGACAGCGTGGGCGATGATGGCACCGCCTTTGCCGGTCTGTGGTCCAGCGTAGAAGCTGGCACGGGAGCCCTTTCCCTGGTGTCCGGCGGTGCGGATAAATTCAACGGCGTGCTGGCCCAGATGGTGGACAGTGCCGGAGCGACCGACACCGCCTACCAGACCATGACAGACACCTTCCAGCACAGCATGGAAAGCCTCCAGACAACGGCAGAGAACCTGAGTATTGACCTGTTCGAGGCCATGGAGCCGGGCCTGAAGGAAGCCGCCAACTGGGGCACCGACTGCCTGAATACCCTGACGAGCGCTCTGAATGAGGGCGGCCCGGCGGCCATGCTAGACGCAGCCAGCGGCATTCTGGAAAATCTGACCGCAGGTGTTGTTCAGAAGATTCCAGGGCTGGCATCGGCAGCAACTCAGGTCATCACCAAGCTGGTGCAGTATCTGGCTGACCATCAGGACGAGATCTTCGATGCAGGCATCCAGCTGCTGGAACAGCTCATCATCGGCATCACCGACAACCTGCCCCAGCTGATCACAGCAGCAGCGGAATTGATTGCAAAGTTCTCTGCCGCGCTGATCTCCCATCTGCCCGACCTTCTGAACTGCGGTGCGGCTCTTCTGACCACACTGGTGGACGGCATTCTCCGCAGCATTGAGAATCTGGGCGAAGCCGCCCTTGCCTGCATCGCCAAGCTGACCGGCGTGTGGGACGGCAGTATGGATGAGTGGGGCCACATCGGCGAGAACATCGTCACCGGCCTGCTGAACGGCATCACCGGGATGTGGGACACGCTGGTGTCCACAGTCAAGGGCAAAGTCAACGGCATGGTGAGCACCGTCAAGAATGTGCTGGGCATCCACTCGCCCTCGAAGGTGTTCACCGAGATCGGCGAGAACGTCACGCAGGGCCTTGTCAATGGCATCAACACCGGGGCTCCGGCAGCACAGGAAGCCATCCAGAACATTGCACAAACCCTCAACAACTACGGCCCGGATTTTGCCACCGTAGGGGCCACTATCACGGAGCAGTTCCGCACCAAGCTCACCGAGGGCTGGGAACAGATTCAGTCTGACATCCAGACGGATGCGCTGGGTGCCATCGAGACGCTGGCAACGGCCCTCAAGGATGGAGACCTCGAGAGCCTGGGTCTGTGGGCGGCCAGCTACTTCTGGCAGGCCTGCACCAAGGAGCAGCAGACCCAGATCAACAGCATTGCTCTGGGGGCCCTGAACCAGCTGGGCAGCGCTTTGGGCGGCGTGTTCGGGAACCTCTCTCAGCTGGCCATGGGGCTGGTGGCGCAGTTCGTGCCCGCCGCAGCCAGCGCCACCACGAGCCAGATCGCCCTGAACACCGCCATGGATGCAAACCCGATTTTGTTCGTCATCTCCCTCATCGGGATGCTGGTGGGTGCCCTGCTGAACTTCTCCGGCAAAAACAAAGAGGTCGCCAACGGCTTCCAGTCCGTCTGGGCGGGCGTTGAGGACTTTATGAGCTACATCTTCGAGGGCCTGATGCGCATCGTGGCGGCGGGCATCGAGGGCTTTATCATCCTCATCAACGGCCTGATCGGCGCGTATAACAGTGTCGCGTGGCTCTATGGCGGCACCATAGACTACATCAGCAATCCGGCCTGGGACTACGCCAACAAGATTGCTGCCGACCGCAAGGCCCGGCAGGAGGCGCGGAAAAAGCAGCAGGAAGTCATCAACAGCCCCAGCAGCTCCGGCACCTCCCAAAAGGTCATTGAGAGCATGACCGACACCAGCAAGACCACCAGAGCAGACGGCAGCACCGTGACCACCAAAGTGCTCACCGAGAAGCTGCAGGATGAGACCGGCAAGATCACCCAGCGGGTAACCAAGACCGTCACCGAGGCAGGCACAAAGCTGGTGGACGGCGTGGAGCGCTCCTACAAGACCGTGACCACCTATGTGGACGGCATCCAGACAAAGGTGGAGCGCAGTCTGGATGACATCAAGGCCAGCAGCTCCACCACACCGACGGCCCCCGCCCCGGACAAAGACCTGACCGACGCTGTGGAGGCCAACACCGAGGCCCTGCTGGCCGCAAACAGCAAGTTGGCCGAGATGGTTCGGCAGGCTAATTCTCTGGTGCTGTCGGACAACATGGCCATCTCTCGCAGCGTAGCCGCTTCCGGCACGGCACAGGTGGCCGCAGCCGCCAACAACTACCACCGGGAGGGTGACACCAACATCACCCAAAATATCTACTCTAAGGCCCAGACGGCGGCAGACCTCCAGCGGGAAGCACGCTGGGAAGCCGACCGGGCCAAGGCCCAGAAACGATGAAAGGAGGGCTCTGAATGCCATTTCGCAAAGACCATTTGCAGCTGGTCACGGATGCCGGGGCCACTCTCGACATCGGGTGGGACTACGGCACGCCTTACTCCCTCGACCCCATCAACGGCGTGGATGTAAATCTGCAAAAGGCGCAGGGAGTGAACCAGATCGGCGAAACGGTGGAGCGCCAGAGCGTGGCCGGGGTGAGCCGTGAACTCATCATCCACTGCCACAGCCCCCACGGCGACGCAGATGCCGCCCTGCTGCTGGAAAAGCTGACTTTCTTCACTAGCGGCACAATGTATTTCGAGGATAGATTCTTCTGCCGTTTTGTGCTTTCCAAGACCCCCTACACAAAGAGCATCCACCCCTACCCGGTGCTGGATTTCATGCTCTTCTGCCCCAAGCCCTTCTGGTACAACTTGCAGGCTCAGAGCTTCTGCATCAACGGCTTTGTGCCATCGTTCAGGCTGCCGGTGAATTACTCCAAGCCCCACCGGTTCGGCGTGCGTACCTCCATCGGCTGGCTGAATGCCTATAACCCCGGGGCGCTGGCGGTGCCCTTCACGGCCACCCTCAAGAGCGACGGCACTGTGGTCAACCCCACCGTGCTGAACATCCTCACGGGCCAGAGCATCCGCATCCTGACCACCCTGACCCCCGGGCAGGTCATCGAGATCTACCGCACCACCACCGACAAGCTGGCCGTCAAGCGGACAGAGGACGGCACGGAAGAGAATATCTTTTCTTTGCTGGATGAGGACAGCGACCTGCTGGAGCTGGCCCCGGGAGACAACTTACTCAAGGCCACCGCCGACAGCGGCGAGACCAGCCTGCAGGTGACAGTGCGCTTCTATCCCATGGTGAGCGGTATTCTGCCGGAGGTGATCTCGTGACACTGGATGTTTTGGATGAACTGACCCTCGCCCGGCTGGGTCGGGTGGAGGTGTGGGTGAGCCTTTACTGGGACGAGCCCTACAACACCGAGGGAGCGTTCACGCTGGAAGTCAGACCCACCGAGGAGAACCTGTCCCTGCTCCGGGAGGGCCGCTGGCTGCGCCGCAGCGACAGCGATGTGCCCATGCGCATCTGCCACCGGAGCAACGAGAACACCGACAGCAATCTGGTGGTCACCGGCTTCCCGGGGACGTGGATCTTCACAAAGCGAGCCGGTACCGCCATCGTGAAGAACGAGAACGCCGAAGCCGCCATGCGCAGGCTGGTCAGCGCCATGCAACCATGGCCCAAGCTGGAGCTGGGTGCTGCTGTGGGCTTCGACACCACCTACACTGCACAGACCTCCGGCGGCAGCATCATGGACTACCTGATGACCATCGGCGCGGCCTGCGACCTGGGCTTCCGGGTGCGGCTCAGTGGTAAAAATGACCAGAAAAAACTAACGTTCGAGGTCTATCGGCCCACCGCTGATCCAAACAACAGGTTCAGCACAAAGTGGGGCAACCTGCAGCAGGCCGCGTGGGCCTTCGGGGATTCCGACTACGCAAACGTCGCCGTGGTGCAGGGCGCTGGCGAGGGCGAGAACCGGGCCACCGTGACCGTGGGCCTGACGGACACCACCGGTGCCGACCGGCGGGAGCTTTACGTCGATGCCCGGGACGTGCAGCCGGACGAGGAAAAGGGCGAGACCAGCAAGAGCCAAGCCTACCTCGAGCGGCTCATGGCCCGAGGCACCAACAAGCTGCTGGAACAGCTCCGTACCGGCTCCATTGAGTTGACCATTGATGCCGAGGGGCTCTCCCCTGGTGACGTGGCCTTTTGCACCATCCCGGAGCTGGGCTACAAGGCCACCGTCCGGGTGGCCGATGTCATCACCCAAAGCCAGAGCGACAGCACCACCCGCACCGTGCGGCTGGGTACGCCGGTCTGGCGCAAGTTGTAAGGAGATGATCTTTTGATGAGCAAAATCGTTTTATACCCCGCCAACGGCTGCGACTTCGATGCCGCAGATGTGGCGGCATATCTTGCGGGCCTCACCAGCGGCGTGTTCAGCGGAGATGAGGACTTCCCGGTGACAGCCGCAGGCGGGCTGAAGGTCACCGTGGGGGCGGGCCGTGGCTGGGTGCACCCCAGCCGCTTCACCGGCTACTCCATCACCAAGCGGGAGGCCGACACCCTGACCATGCCGCTGGCCGACCCGTCTCTCTCCCGCATCGACCGCATCGTGCTGCGCTATGATGCCGGTGCCAGAGCCGCCAGCCTGCAGGTGCTGCAGGGCACGGCATCCAGCACACCCACGGCCCCCGCCATCTCCCGCACCGAGCTGATCTACGACCTCTGCCTTGCCGAGATCACCCGCCCGGCAGGCTCCACCAGCATCTCCACGGGTCAGATCACTGACACCCGGCTGGACGAGGCGCTCTGCGGCCTCGTGCGGGACAGTGTGACCG
>OLPN01001438.1_pt1 | contig 21361 bp, 20 predicted proteins | sample 1672601 | NCBI WGS metagenome assembly OLPN01 (sample SAMEA3136704, study PRJEB25190) | human gut metagenome | reverse complement strand
CTCACGCCCGTAAGGGCGTGTCAACCTTCGGGAATACTGGAAAGCACCGCCCAGGTCCCGGTCCCGACCGCGCCGAAGGCGTTTGAACCCTCACACCCATAAGGGTGTGTCCATGCCTGTAATAGCGTGACAAAGGAGCAAGCCATGAAGGAATTTATCTTTAAAGCCTGCAGCGACGATGGCACGATTATGGAGGACAGCCTCCGGGCACCGTCTCGACGGGAAGCGGCGGAGGAAATCTTTTCCCGAAATCTCCATCTCATTCATCTGGAGGAAAAGAAGGAGCCCTCTTCCTTTTCCTTCCGGCGCCGCCCCTTCAGCTCCCGGCAGAAGCTCTCCCTTTTTGCCGAGGAGTGGGCTTCCCTTCTGGATGCAGGACTGACTATCACCGATTCCATTTCCCTTCTGGAAAACCAGATGGAACGAAAAGAAAGGGATGTCCTTTCTTCTATTACAAAAACCATTTCCTCCGGCCACAGCGTAGGCGAAAGTTTTGAAAGGGCCCGCTGTTTTCCGCCTTTTTTCCTTTCCCTCCTGTCGGTGGGAGAGCTGTCCGGCACCCTGCCGGAAGAGCTCCACCGTCTGTCACGGTACTATCTGAAGGAAGACCGTTTCATCAGCCAGCTGAAAGGTGCCCTGGCCTACCCCCTCTTTGTCACCGCCTTCGCTCTCTGCCTTTTCATCGTCATCCTGACCTTCATCCTTCCCTCTTTTGCCCTTCTTTTCGATTCCCTTTCCATCCCCTTCCCTCCTGTGGCATCCCTGGCTCTGTCATTGGGCCTGTGGCTGAAGGACTATGGCCTGTATCTGGCCCTGTTTCTTCTTCTTTCTCTCACGGGCGCCATCCTTTTCTTCTTCACCCGGGAAGGCCAGCGTACCAGTCAGGATCTGCTCTACCGCTCCCGGTTCTACCGTCGCATCCTGCTGGTCCGTTTCTGCGCTGCCCTGTCGGCCCTTCTGGAAAGTGGCCGCACACTGTCCGAATCCCTCCGGGATACCAGAGAAGTGCTGGGAAATCGGAATGCTAAAAAAGCCCTTTCCTTTGTGGCCGCCCATCTGGACAGGGGCGAGGACTTTCCTGATACCCTGGAAAAGAGCGGTTTCTCCCTCCCTCTGGTCCACCACCTCTGCCGGGTAGGCATGGAAAGCGGTGAACTGCCCCGCTTCCTCCGGCAGGCGGAAGAAATCCTCACCCATGAAACCGAACGGAAAATCCGCCGCTTCCGTACTATTCTGGAACCTTCGCTCCTCCTCTTCACCGGCGCTGTCACGGCCCTCATGGTTTTCACCGTCATGCTCCCCGTCTTCCAGGCCGCCGGAAGTCATATGGGATTTTGATGCGCCTTTGGACACGCCCTGTCGGGTGTGAGGGTTCTTAGGATGGACCGGCCGTCGGCCGGAGGGTTCTTAGGTTTGACGGCCTTTCAGGCCGAGGGTTGTGGTGTCGGCTTCGCCGCAGTTTTTTATGCCGTCTGCGGCGGCAAAAGCCGAAAACCATACAACCGGGCCTGGGGCCCGTTGGAAATGCACCCCCTTCTGCCTGCGGCATCTCCCCCGGCGGGGGAGATTTGCTCTGCGCTTACTTTAGTGCTGACTTAAACAACTCAACCCATAGCGGAGAATAAAGTCCCCCAGGGTGGTTGTATGGTTTTTATCATATAATTTGGCGCCTTTTATAATTTAGAGGCGCCTACTACAACCCTCAGCGGCATAGCCGCTGTCAAACTTAAGAACCCTCGGGGCCACAGCCCCGTCAAACTTTAGAACCCTCACGCCCGCAGGGCGTGTCCATTTGAACCCTCAAGCCCCAAAGGGGCTTGTCCATTTTCGAGGTCCTTATGCATAAACAATCTGTTATTTTTGATATGGATGGCACTCTTTTTGATACGGAGACCATTTTTCAGGAGGAATGGAACCGGCTGGCCCGGGAGCGGGGCCTTGCCCTTCCTCCCGATTTCAAATATGCCATATGCGGCACCAGCGGCGAGGCCATGAACCACATCATTGAGAGGTACTACCATGTACCGGAGGGCAGCAAAATCCAGCGTCTCTGCAAGGAGCGGGTGGCCCGCCGGCTGGCGGAGCATGTGCCGGAGAAAGAGGGCGCCAGGGAGCTGATTTCTTTTTTCCATGAAAAGGGATGGCCCCTGGCCATTGGAAGCAGCAGTCCCGCTCAGCAGATCCGGGCGAATCTTTCCGTCACCGGTCTTCTTCCCTTTTTTGCTGCCCTAGCCAGCGGTGATGAGGTTCAGCGCGGGAAGCCGGCGCCGGATATTTTCCTTCTGGCTGCCCGGAAACTGGGCGCCTCTCCCAAGGACTGCTTTGTATTCGAAGACAGCCCCAATGGCATCCTCGCCGCTTACGCCGCCGGTATGAAACCGGTGATGGTGCCGGACCTAATGCCGGCCACCGAAGACATCCGGCAGAAGTGCTTTGCCCTTTTCCATACTCTCACCAAAGCCCGCCTATTTTTTATGAAGAGGCTGTGAAGAAATCATTGACCTTTTCACAGTCCCGGCGATTGAGCCGGCGCTTCTTACCAATTTCATCTTTCTTGCGCCATTTTCCGTATTCCGTGCTATACTTGTCATTAGCGCCCAAAAGCGCAAATACAGTATAAGAAGGAATATCCATGCACGGTTTACATATATGGTTTAAGAAATACGAATTTTACATTCTGCCCCTCCTGATCATAGGCGCTGTCCTGCTCCTGGTCCGTCTCTTTTCCGCTGCCCCCGATACAGGAACGAGGGAGCGGGAAAAGGTGCTCCCTTTAAAAGAGGGGGATACCATAGGCATTCTGGCACCCGCCGCCCATGGAGGCATGACTGATTACAACCGGTCCATCGAGCTTCTGGAATCTCTGGGATACAAAGTGAAACTGGCTCCCTCCGTCACCGATGATTACGGCTACCTGGCAGGAAGCGACGAAGAACGAGCGAAGGATTTGAACGATTTCTTCAAGGACGATTCGGTGAAAGCCATCGTCTGTCTCCGGGGCGGCTACGGCTCTGCCCGTCTTCTGGACAAGCTGGACTACGACATGATTGCCCATCATCCGAAAATGCTCATCGGCTTTTCCGACATTACCGCCCTCCATGCGGCCATCGGCGAAAAAAGCGGCATCGTCACCATTCATGGGCCCATGATGTCTTCCTTCAAAGGAGATAATTACACGGCCTTCACCCTCTATAACTTTGAAAACGGTCTTTCCGGCAGTCTGCCGAAGGGAGACATACGCCTTCCCGCCGGAAAAACGCTGAAAACCCTCACCCCCGGCGACGCCACAGGCATAGTGGAAGGAGGAAATCTGACAGTGCTTGCATCCCTCTGCGGCACCCCCTATGAACTGAAAGGAAATGGCGCCATCCTGCTTCTGGAAGATACCGGCGAAGATCCCTACCGGGTGGACCGCATGATGGAACAGCTCTACCAGAGCGGCCTCCTCTCCCGGGTCAGCGCCATCGCCTACGGCGACTTCTACGGCGCCTCCCCGGTGGGAGAGGAATTCTCCATTCACGACGTGCTCGCCTACTACGCCAAACTCTCCGGCAAACCGGCCATTGAAGGCGTTCCCGCAGGCCACGGCCCGGACAACCTCTTCCTGCCCCTGGGCGTCAAAGCCACCATACACGCAAAAGAAGACGGCAGCGCCGTCTTCAGCTACGATGAGTCTTATTTGAAGTGACACACCTTCGGTGTGAAGGTTGACGGGCCTTTGGCCCGAAGGTTATGGCCGCCTGATGGCGGCAGGTTGTGTTCGCTAGCGCTCAGGGGGCAGAAAAAAGGTTCTTAAGATGGACCGGCCCGCTGGGCCGGAGGGTTCTTAGGTTTGACGGCCTTGCAGGCCGAGGGTTGCGGTGGCGGCTTCGCTGCGCTCGCCTCCCCCTATCCGGCTTCGCCGGACTTCCTCCTATTCAGGGGGCAGAATAAAACACCGCGAAACACTTTCTTCATAAGCGGCTCTACAGTAAGCACAGGTTGTTGTGCCCCCTTGAAGAGGAGGAAAGGTGGTGGCGCCAGACACCAAAGGGGGATTGCTGGAGTAGTACATGAAGCATATGACTCCCCTGTTTTTCTCTTCATATCTCTCGTTTCCCCTTGAGGGGAATTCCCGCGTAGCGGGAAAGGGTGTACGAGGTAAAGCACCGATTTGATACTCTATCGTTATCCTGACCGCCAATCGGCGGCCCCCTGAGCGAAGCGATGCAACCTTTCTACACAACCCTTGGCACCGAGGGCCAAAGGCCCGATGGATGCCATACGCCCCTCTGCGCCGCAGGCGCAGGCCCCTACGGGAATACGGGAAAGCACCGCCCCGGTCCCGATCCCGACCGCGCCGGAAGGCGCCTGAACCCTCACGCCCCAAAGGGGCGTGTTAATGTCCATAAAAGAGGTGTTTTCATGAAACAGAATCTTGCACTATTAAGCGGCCCCATCGCCTTTGGCGCTGCTGCCTTTCTTCTTACCGGCACCTTCCAGCAGTCTTCTGCCCTGGCTCTTTCCTGCGCCCTCTGGATGGCGCTGTGGTGGATATTCCGGCCCGTTTCCATTTACGTCACCGCCTTTATCCCTATTATCGTGAATTCCCTTTTCAACCTCATTCCCATGAATCACGTGATCAGCCAGTATTTCTCGGAGATTGCAGTGCTCCTTCTGGGCAGCGACCTCATCTGCCTGACCTGGACCACCACGGGACTGGACAAACGAATTTCCGTAAGAGCCCTCTGCTCCATAGGCACCTCCATGAAAAGCCAGATCTTTGTATGGTTCCTGGCTTCCACGGCTCTCTCCGTTTTCCTTCCCAACGTGGTGGTAGCCGCTATTTTCTGTCCCATTGCGGTAGCCATGCTTCATTTCACCGGAGAAAAGGATATCAGCACCAGTCAAACCGCCATTCCTATCCTCCTTGCCATCGGCTGGGGCAGCGGCATCGGTGGCTTCGGTTCCCCCATCGGCTCCTCCGCCAACCTGGTGGCCGTTTCCTATCTGGAAAAACTGACGGGCCATGAATTCATGTACTTCGACTGGGTCATCCGTTTCCTGCCTGTGCTCATCCTCATTTTCCTCATGAACCTCCTTTTCCTTCTTTTCCTGCCCTGTCCGGTCAAATCCCTCCCCGGCACGAAGGGCTATTTCCGCTCCATGTACAAATCCTTCGGTCCCATGAAACGGGGCGAGCGCATAGGCCTTATTCTCTTCACCGCCGCTACCCTGCTCTCCTTCCTCCGTCCCCTCTTTGCGCCATACCTCCCTGCCATGAAGCCGGCCTACGTATTTCTCTTCCTGGGCATGCTCATGTTCTTCCTGAAAGATGAAAAAGGAAATCCCATGCTCACCTGGAAATACGCTGAAAGCCACGCCATGTGGGGCATGATCGCCCTTTTTGCCAGCGGCCTGGCTTTGGGGAAACTGGTCATTGAAACCGGCGCCATCAAGGAGCTCTCCCTCCTCATCGCCGCCCTTCACCTCTCCCCGGGCCTTCCGGTGATGGCCATGGCCTGCCTCTTCGCCTGCTTCATGTCGGAAATCTCCAGCAACACCGCCTCCGCCTCCATTTCCATTCCCGTGGTCATCGGCATAACCTCCTCCCTCTCCTTGAATCCCATCCCCTACATCCTGGGCACCATCGCCGCCGCCAACTGCGCCTACATCCTCCCCATTTCCACCAGGGCCATCCCCATAGGCTACGGCCTCTCCGCCTCCGCCCAGATCCGATACGGTACAGTACTCTCCCTTCTCACGGTAATCCTTATCACCCTCCTATGCACCGCCTTCATGGATTTCGTGCCCCTCTTCAGCGAACTGTAATGATGTCAAATGAAAAATTATCCCAAACAGAGCCTCTTGCAACAGACTCTGTTTTTGTATTTCCACTGATTCTTCCTTCTATTTCCATATACGAACAGGTCCTGATAAAATTCTATGGTATAATCAAAATATATAATGTTATAAAGCTGAATTGGTTTAGGCTTAGAAACAAAATACATGATTATGTATGCATAAGGGGGCGGATTTATGTCTAAATTGAATATTGATCAACAGACAATTTTCCAGCTTTTTTCAGATAAACGATCAGACTTTTTGATTCCGGATTATCAGCGGCCATACGCCTGGGATGAAGCCGAATGCGAAACCCTTTGGGATGATATTTTTTCATTTGCGTTCCCTCAGGATGATTATTCCCAATTCAATAGCAATGATGAATATTTTCTAGGACCAATCGTAACCTTCCGAAACAATGATAAAAAGCTTGAAATCATTGACGGTCAGCAGCGCTTAACAACTCTGATGCTCTTACTCCGCGCCTTTTATTCTAAATTTGGCAGTATGAAGGATCCGAATTCCATTAGTACAGCTGAAAATATTGCAAAGTGCATTTGGAAGACAGATGAATTTGGTAGGCCAAATAAAGAACAGTTAAAAATTGATTCCGATGTATCCTCAGATAATGACAAAGATGAATTCCTAACCATACTAAAAACCGGCCAGGTTCAACCAATCCAGGTTAGCCGGTATGCCCGTGTATTCCGTTTCTTCCAAACTAAGATAGATGATTTTTTATCCCAATATCCAAGCTATTTTGCATATCTTCCTACAAGGATTATGCAGAACTGCATTTTACTTCCTATTGAGGCAGAATCACAGGATACTGCACTGCGCATTTTTTCCACATTAAACGATCGGGGAAAGCCACTAGCCGATACAGATATTTTCAAGGCACAGTTTTATAAATTTTATTCTGACCAAAATCAAAAAGACCAATTCATTGATCGATGGAAAAAATTGGAAGCGCTATGCGGACAGATTTTCCCGACGCAATACGGTTCCCCCATGGATGAGCTATTCACGCGCTACATGTACTACGAAAGAGCAAAACAGGGAATTAAAAACAGTACCACAGAAGCTTTGCGAAAATTCTATGAAAAAAACAACTATACGCTGCTACGGAACTATGAAACTTTGGGTAAGTTGGAGGATTTGGCCAGGTTCTGGGAAAATGTAGTCACACAAAATGATTCAATTTTCTCCGAAAGAGTATTAAAGCAGCTTGGGGTCCTACGTTTCGCACCAAATGGAATGTGGACTTATCTTTTATCAGTCTATTATCTGCAAAATAAAAATACCAACGACCTGCTTGATGATGAAAAGTTATATCTTTTTTTAAATACAATTACCTTATTTATCTGGGCCTATGCCATTATGCGCCCAGGCGTAAATGCATTACGAATTCCGGCTTACCCGGAAATGATTAATATTGTAAATAATGCTCCCGTCTGTTTTAGCAACTTTAAATTTGACAAAGGAAGCTTATTGACATCACTTCATAATTTTGAATTCACGAATAATCGCTTGATCACCAAATCAATGCTGGCTTGGTGGATGTACCATAATCCCAAACAGGATATCATTCCAGCTGAAACTAATCTGGAAATAGAACATATCTATTCCAGAAAGCAGCAGGAAAGCGATGGAAATATTTCCCAATCAGATTTGGAATCATTAGGCAACAAGGCTTTATTGGAAAAAACGATTAATATCAGGGCTGCTGATTACAAATTTGTGGATAAAATTAAATACTACAAAGGCTATACAACTGCTTCTGGAAAGGTAAAAACCGGTACAATGGATGCGGAATTATTAGATATTGCTAAAACTCACACCGATTTCGCCAAACAGGATATTAGGAACCGAGAAAAATTAATCATCAATTCCTTTGTATCCGCTTTGGAAAAAGCAGGACTGATTTTATAATTATTAGCTAAATTCCATATTCTTGGATTTCAGAAAAGGGAGTAAATATCATAAGTATGAATGCAGGAACGTAGTGATAGCCCTCCATTAGGCAAGGACTTTTTCCAGGGCATGTGCGAATTCGAAGAGCGGGGAGCAGAAATCAAATTTTCCCATGCTAGTGCATAAAAGCGGCAGGCCAGCCGGATGTTCTCTGGACTTTAGCCTGACCGACAATGGATAGGCTCTACTGATTTAAGTGAGCGATAGTTATTTGCTGGGATGTTATGACCTATTTTATATTGATTATGCAAAGCAGCATGCTGCCTGCCAGGCAGAGTTAACCGACACGAAAGATGAGTATACGAATTTTTAGATTCCATGAAATTGGCCAGCCAAAAGGGGATATGAAAAAAATGAAGAAATGGCACAGATACTACTCCGTTTCACTGTCATTTCGACGTTCGGAGGGAAGCAGCAAAATCTCATTCCCACATAGTATAAGCCTCATCGGGGCGGGAGATTTCTCGACTTCGCTCGAAATGACGTAGAGGCAGGCAGCAGACTGTCATTTGGTTAATTCCAGTGAAAATGTATACAAAAAAAGGGCTGTGAAAAAATGGAAATCATTTCTTCACAGCCCTTTTGGTATGTCTTTATGGGGTCAATGACAGTAAGCCTCTCGCCTCATCGTCATCTCGAGCGGAGCTGCCTGTCGGTAGTAGAGCAAAGGGTTTTGAGCGCCAGGGAGACTCTGAGCCCGGAGATCTCCTGCTGCTATGCTGCATGTACCATGGGGCCTGAAATTTCTCCACTCCCCTCCCACCATTGAAATGACAGGAGAGAAGAATGGTATCCATGTCATTCATGCATTTCTTCACAGCCCTTTTTGTATTTATGAAATGCCATGCTTCTTTTCCAGCATCAGCAGGGCCTTCTTCATGGGAAGGCCGCCGCCGTAGCCGGTGAGGGACCCGTCGGCGCCGATGACCCGGTGACAGGGAATAATAATGAAAAGGGGATTAGCATTGCTGGCCATGCCTACGGCGCGGTAAGCCTTCGGATGGCCGATGGCCTCGGCTATGTCCCTGTAACTTCTCGTTTCCCCATAGGGAATCTCCCGGAGCGCCGCCCACACCTTTTCCTGAAAAGCGGTGCCATGGGTACGGCAGGGAATGTCAAAAGTCTTCCTTCGGCCCTGGAAATACTCATCCAGCTCCCGAAACACCGTAAGCGCCAGCCCGAAGGGCGCCTCCCCCTTCGTCCCCTCCTCTGCCATCTGCAGAGAAATCACCCCGCCTTCCTCATAGGAAAGCTCCATATTTCCAAAAGGGGAATGGTAAATGGCTGTCTTCACGGCTCTCTTCCTTTCTTTCATTTTTACATAGAGTATCATCAATTCTTTTGCTGAATCCAGTATACCATGGAAAGACAAAAGAAAGAGCCGTTGGCAATGGAGTGATTTAACAAAAAGAAAGCCGCTTCAAGGAAAAATGTGGCAAACCGGCATCATGATTCTCTAAAAAATGTGAAAATTTATCCATTCAAACCGGCAAAAGCGTGCTCATCAAATTTTAATAAAATATATTTTTATCCTATACAATACAAAAAGAGTCCTGTCATTGAATCGACAATGCATGATGTAGTATAATTTTACTCAAAAGGATTTTAGTAAAATCCTTTTGAGTAAAATGGAAAGCAGGAGGTGTCTCCATGTTTATTGGAAGAGAAGTGGAAATGGAACGGCTTCGCCGGATGTATGACTCCCCGAATCAGGAAGTAGTGCTGATTTACGGACGGCGGCGAATCGGTAAAAGTGAGCTGATTAAGCAGTTTCTGAAAACCTCAAAGATCCAGGGGCTGTATTATCAATGCAAGCGGACAACGGAGATGAATAACGTCCAAAGTCTGTCTGCCTTGATTTCTGAGGTTTATCAGTATCCGCCTCTGGCCTTTACGGGCATGGAAAAGCTACTTGATTTTCTTTTTCAGCAGGCCTGCCGCACAAGGCAGGTTCTGGTTTTGGATGAATACCCCTATCTGCGTCAGACAGTGCCCGGTTTGGACAGCATTTTACAGTCTTTGATTGATTCCTATCGGGAGCGTTCCCAGTTGAAGCTGATTCTCTGCGGCTCCTTTGTGGATACCATGAAATCACTGATGCTGGAAGAAAATCCGTTATATGGCCGGGTCACCCTGAGCCTTCATATCCATCCCATGGATTACTTCGAATCGGCTGCCTTTTACCCGGACTTCTCTCCGGCAGACAAGGTGCGGCTTTACAGTGTTTTCGGCGGCGTGCCTTATTACAACCGTCTCATAGATTCCACCCGAAGCGTCCGCGAAAATGTGATGAACCTGCTGGTGGAGCCCGATGCCCGGCTGGAAAATGAAGTCCAAATGTATCTTTTGGGAGAACTGTCCCGGTTCATCAATGCAAACGAAGCATTTGAAGCACTGGCACGGGGCTTTCACCGTTTTAAGGATATTCTGTCCCAATCCCATATCACCAGCAGTTCAGCGCTGGCCGAAGTACTGAAACGGCTGATACTCATGGAACTGGTGAAAAAAGAAGCTCCTATTAATGACAGAAATAACAAAAAGAAAGCCAGCTATTTCATCAGCGACAATCTGTCCAGCTTCTATTACCGATATCTGTTTCCCTACAGTTCACAGCGGCAGATTATGGCGCCGGATACGTTTTGGGACCGGTACATTGCCCATGACTTTTCTGAGACCTTCGTCCCGAAACAGTTTGAAACCCTGTGCCGCCAGTTCCTCATCCGCCAGAATCGAAAAGGCCGGCTTCCAGAAATTTTTGATGCCATCGGCACCTATTCCTATGATTTACCTGAAGAGCATAGAAATGGAGAATTTGATGTAGTCACCCACGACGACAAAGGATACATCTTCTATGAAGCCAAATTCCGGAAGACCCCTGTGACCGATGCCATGATTCAGACCGAAATCCGACAGGTCCAACAGACAGGAATGAACTGCCATAGATACGGCTTCTTTTCCCGCAGCGGCTATCAGGTGACCCCCAGACCCGGTGTCATTCTCTATACATTGGAAGACCTGTACAGCAATGGCTGATGAACTCTTTCTACCTCTTTTAAGAATACGCCAGGACATAAAAAAACAGCTCTTATAAATTCTTTGAAGCAGAGCTTTTGTACAGCTGATGCAGCACAAGGATAAACCAATCAATGTCTTTTTCCAGCGAGGCGTTGGCCCAGTGAGTAAAATAGCGCCATTTTGAAAACAGGCCGGATCCCAGAACTCCCCAATTATAAATGTGGCTGATCATATTCGCCTGAACCTCTTGTCCCGGATCATGTATATCAGATGAGCGGAAATCAAATTTCCATAAAAACCCTGGATTTGAACCGGGAATTTTCAGAAATAGCCGAACAGCTGAACCGGATTGTGAAAGATTTCTTCCATATAGAAATAGATAAGCAGACGGAAGACATAAAATGGCCAGATTGAAAAACTGCTTCTTTGGAAAACTCATTTCCGCAGTCAGTCAATACGACAAAAAGCCCTACGAAGACTGGCGCGCCGATTATACCGGGCAGGAAGGCCTGATCCTTCTGTTCCAATCCATGCACAGCGCGCCGGGAAAGATTTTCTTCTATATGATGATTCGCGAAGGGAAATGGATGCATTCCTCCTTAGGGGAATGGAAGCCTGGCGAAGTCACAGATATCCTCTATACGAGGCACAGTATCTATACTTTCTCCCGGCAGCATCATCTGAGCAAAGATGAAAAATGGGCCCTGCTGGAAAATACCGTTCTTGCCGGGATAATTTCCAGAGAAAGAATGAAACAGGAAATGAAACGATTATAAAAGCACCGAAAGGAGATATTCCATGACAATGCAGAACCATGAAGATAAAATCCACATTCTTTTCATCTGCCACGGCAATATCTGCCGTTCTCCCATGGCGGAAATGATAATGAAGGACATGGTACGCCAAAGGGGGCTGGACGAGAAATATGAAATTTCTTCCATGGCCGCCACCACTGAGGAAGTGGGCCATTATATCTATCCGCCTGCCCAAAGGACCCTTGCCGCCCACCATATTCCCTATACGAAAAGAAGGGCGGCTCTCATGACCAGGAAGGATTATGAAGAGGCGGACTATGTGATTGCCATGGACGAAGAAAATCTGGATGACCTGTCCCGTCTCACCCAGGGGGATCCGGAGAAAAAAATTTCCCGCCTTCTTGACTGGGCAGGAGAAGCAAGGGATGTGGCGGACCCCTGGTATACGGGAAATTTTGAGAAAACCTATGAGGATATTGCAAAAGGCTGCCGGGCGGTGCTGGAAAAACTTTCCTGAAAATGGGTGCATAAAAAGAGGCCATGAGAAATGGGTATCCTTTCTCACAGCCTCTTTTTCATGCCATGCAAAAAACTCCTGATTCGTCCCATGCTGATGCGCGGTAGGGCTCAGGCGTTCAGCTTCGATGAATCGGCCAGGAGCAGCCGCCTAAGCGGAATATCTGTGTCGTCATGGAAGAACTGGTATAGCCATTTGCCACCAGGATGTCTGGCAGGTCATCTTCAGGAGTTTTATAGATTGTTTTCGACGCGTCAGAGAGTTCTGATTCATATGAGGAAGTTCTTCCTGTCTCCCGCCTGTCCCTTGATAAGGTGTGTGCACGTAACAGGCAGGGAGGCCGGCGCCTCTTCCGGGCCCCTCAGTTCTCTCTGTCTATATAATCTCTTTAAAATAAAAAAGTTCTCATGGAAAACAGTGTTTCCTGATGACCGGTCGTTAGCGGCGCCGGTTCCTTTTCTCCACGAGCCGGGATTCTACGCTATCGCCCAGAATGACGACGCCGAAGGAAGGCTACCTGGTGTCTGTCATCTCCTCTGACTGTCTGATTATATCCTGCTCATCTTTCATGTTACAAACCTGTACTTTCGTACAGGTTTTTTTGCTGGCCATTTTTAGTAAAATAAAAGTAAGGCCGGGATCCTTGCGGAATACCCAGAAAACAGGAAAGATGCGTTTTCTATGAGACAGAATCATTCCGCCTTGACCAAGAAGGTCCTGCCCCTGCTTCTCTGTACCGCCATCCCGTCAGCAGGGGTGGGACTTTCGGCAGAAGCGGCGCAAACGCAGGGAAGAGATGCTGTCACGATCGAGAAATGCTGAAACCGCAGCCCATGGGAAATCCGCATTCTCAGCAAAATCGTGCCGGTGCATACGTCGAGCTGCGGCGGCATAATCAGTAAAGAGATTCCCAGAAACAGGAGGTGTCTGGTAATGAAAGAGCCTGGCAAAATCAAATGGATGAGGTTTATCAGGGGTATCTTTTTAGGGATCCTGCTGGTCCTGACGATGACTCCGGCGGCCCTGGGGGCCCAGAAAACAGTGCTGGTCCACAATGTAGACGAAATGATGGAATCACTGGCGAACAATACGGAAATCGTTCTGGCACCGGGCGAATACAATCTGTCAAACTGGCAGGAGAAAGAATTTTCAGAGCGGCTGCTTCACTACTCCGACTACTATGATTCGGCCCCTGCCGGTCTGTATCTGGGCGATGGTTGCACACTGGACATTGCCGGGTTCAAGGATCTCACCATCCGGGGATTGGATACGGAGACCATTACTGCAGAAATTGTTACAGAATTCCCCTATACGCCGGTACTGAAATTCGTCAACTGCCGAAACCTGAAACTGTCGCACCTCCGGATAGGCCATAAACTCAAAAAAGGATTCTGTGACGGCGCCGTGCTGAAACTGGATAGCGTCACTCATATGACCATGGATCATATGGACCTGTACGGATGCGGAACCTATGGGTATGAAGCCCGGTTCTGCAGCAGCATTCTCCTCAGGGACAGTGTAATCCGGGAATGCAGCTACGGTTTGGTGTCCGCCACAGACTGCCAGAACCTGAAATTCCTGCGGACCACCTTCAAAGATATGGAAACGGATCTTCCCCTCTTTGCTCTGATCCGCTCCCGGCTGGAGCTGATCGACTGCACCTTCCGGGATGTACGGGGAGTCATCGACAGCCTCACCATGACTGGCGGCCATATCAGTGAATCATGAAAAGACCTTCCGGTGCATCAGAACTTTTAAAACCTGCTGGCAGGTAAAAAAACAGCCTGATGATGTAAGCGGGTCCCTGAAGACCATCATTTACATCATCAGGCTTTTCGGGTGGAGGGCCGGAAGGTGAAATACAGGAAAACAGCGGGTCCTCAGACAGAGGAGCAGCTGCATGAATAAGTGCGGATCCCGCTACCGTCCCAGCAGGGCGATCATCAGGGTCACTGCCCCATCTACCAGCAGAGGAACGGCTCCGGTAATGTAGGCGGTGTCATCATCCATGCGATAGTACATCATGTAGGCTGTAAAGGCGATGAGAGAAGCAGCAGCCACGGCGGCCCAGGTCAGGCCATAGGCAGTGCCCGCAAGGCCGCCTGCTTCATGGAGCACTCCCAGTACCATGATTTCCATAAGGGCCCAGAGAACGAGAAGGACGAGTTCTGTGGTCGGTTTCCGGCCGAAAAGTTTGACAGAACCGGCAAGAAGGATGAAATATACCAAAAGGGCCAAAGTCAGGAGCATGGTCCCTCCGGGCCAGGAGGGCGGCAGGGGAAGGCCGTGAATGCCGTGAACCGTCAGGGCGGTACCGGAAAGGCCAAAAACTGCGAGGCATAGGAACAGCAGGGCCGAGAGGACCCCTCCGCTTCTGGCATCGGGCCGGAAGGCCGTGAGCCACCAGCCTGTATAAAACAGGGCGCCAAGGCTCAGGAGAAACTGCCCTGTAATGATTTCTGCATATGCTGTAAGTCCAAACATAGTATCCCTTCTTCTTTGTGAAATCCTTTCTTTTCCTATTGTAGTCTTTTTTCTGGAATAAAGGGAGAAATGCATGTAAAAAGGGCCTGTGAAAAAATGTAAATCATTTCTTCACAGCCCTTTTTTGATGTCTTTTTGTGTCAATGACAGTAAGCAGCTCGCCCTCATTGTCATCTCGAGCGGAGCTCCATGTCGTTAACAGGGAAAAGGGTTCCAAGCACTATAGAGACTCTGAGTCGAGAGATCTCCTGCCACCGTCCCGGTACCATTAGGAAGTGAGATTTCTCCACTCTGTGGAGACTCTGCATAGAGTCTCCAAGTCAGCCGAAGTTGGCCTCTAGCCTGCACAATAAGAGGCTTTCCTATTGGCGGCTGACCGGCTCCGGTCGAAATGACGGTGGGGCAGGATGGCATCTGTGTCATTTCTTCACAGCCCCTTTTTTATACAGGCTCTTATCTGCTGTTTTTCGCTGCATTAAAAACGGTCTGGAAGGGCACCTTCTTTTCTTCTGCCCGCTTCTTCACCGATTCATATTCCGGATAGCGCCGTTTTTCGCTGCCCAGAGTGACTTCCTTCACCTGGACCCGGCCGTAGGCGGTGTCTACTTCCTTTTCTTCCCGATGAAGGATGGAGCGCATGAGAGGCGCCAGTTCGCGGATACCGATGGTGGTGGTTTCGGAAAAGAGGATGTTTTCCATGGCTTCTTTCCTGTCTTCCCTGCAGATCACCGTAAGTTCATAGGCCGGTCTGTTCTTTTTCATGTAGATAGGGGTGAAATGGACGTCCAGGGCGCCGGCATCCATCAGTTTTTTCATGGTATAACCCAGCACTTCGCCAGAAGCGTCGTCGATATCGCTTTCCAGCTTCACTACCTGGTCCTTTTCCCAGGGCCCTTCTGCTTCATCAATGAGAATGGCCCGGAGGATATTGGTCCGTTCCTTGTAGTCCCTTTTTCCTGCGCCCAGGCCTGTTTTCAAAATGGTAAAAGAGGCAGGCAGCTCATGGGAGGTGGCCAGGGCCGCCGCGATGGCAGCGCCGGTGGGGGTCACGTATTCCCCTTTGGCGTCCATGATTTCCAGGGGCATGTGATAGGCGGTGACAATGTTCAGCGTAGCCGGCACAGGCACCGGAAGGACACCGTGCTGGCAGCGGACAGTGCCTCTGCCTTCTGAAAGTTTCGGTACAATCACGTTTTTGATATGGAGGCTGTCAAAGCATACGGCAGCGGAAATGATATCCACAATGGAGTCGATGGCTCCCACTTCATGGAAATGAACTTCCTCGATGGGAAGGTTGTGGGCTTTAGATTCCGCTTCTGCCACAATGCGGAAAATCTTCTTTGCCAGAGCCCTGGCAGATTCAGTCATGTCCGTGCCGTCAATCACCGCTTCCACATCTTTCAGATGGCGGTGTTCGTGATGATGGTGCCCTTCTCCATGGTCATGATGGTGATGGCCTTCATGGCAGTGGCAGTGGTGTTCTTCCTCCTCATGATGATGGCCCTCTTCATGGCAGTGGCAGTGGTGCTCTTCCTCTTCGTGATGATGGCCTTCTTCATGGCAGTGACAGTGATGTTCTTCCTCCTCATGATGATGGCCTTCTTCCTCATGATGGTGATGGTGTTCTTCATGGACCTCTTCCCTTGCTTCCGGTAGGGGACCGTAGAGATAGGCCATGTCGTGGTCGTGATTTTCATGTTCTTTGTCCAGAATCACGTTGAAATCGCAGCAGTCAATGCCTGCTTTCTGCACCCTTCCGATTTCCACCGTAAACCCCTTGGCTGGAATGGAAGAAAGCGCTTTATCCAGCGCTTTCCGATCTGCGCCCAGGTCCAGCAGGGCTGCCACAAACATATCCCCCGCAATGCCGGAGGATGCTTCCAGATATAATGATTTTCCCATTTACACTTTTCCCCTTTCTGCCAGTCTGTTGATTTGGGTGGCCACATAACCGGCACCGAATCCATTGTCTATATTCACGGTCACTATGCCGTTGGCACAGGAATTAATCATGGTGAGGAGGGCAGAGAGGCCGTGGAAACTGGCGCCATACCCTACTGATGTGGGCACTGCAATCACCGGATTTCTCACCAGGCCGCCGATGACCGAGGCCAGGGCCCCTTCCATACCGGCCACTGCAATGACGCAGCTGGCCTTGCGCACCCGTTCCTCCTGGGACAGGAGCCGGTGGATGCCGCTGACCCCTACGTCATAAATCCGTTCCACATGGCTGCCAAAGTATTCTGCCGTCTGGGCCGCTTCTTCCGCCACTGATATATCGGCAGTGCCGCCGGTGCAGACCGCAATGCATCCTATGTGGTCCTTCTCCTTTTCCTGCTTCAGAATATGGGAAATAGGATCATAGGAAATGGAAGGCAGCACTTTCCTTACCAGTTCATACTGGTGAGGTGAAGCCCGGGTGCCGAAGACTTCCCCTTCCGTTTCGTAAAGTTTCTTAAAAATCTGCCCGATAAAGGCGTCAGACTTACCCTGGCAGTATACCACTTCCGCAAAGCCGGACCGGGCCTTTCTGTCAGTATCCAGCTTGGCAAATCCCATTTCTTCATAGGGCCGGTCTGCCGGATTTTTCCGGAGAAGCGCCTCCGCTTCTTCCGGGCGCAGGGCGCCGGAGGCTACCTTCTGCAGTATATCTTTCATATCCATGATGAAATCCTTTATATGTACATCAATGACAATAATGGGTGGGGCTGGTGGGACGGTAAAGACCGCTGTCGGCTATCCGCTGCCCCTATGACACAGAAAGGCCAATCCCGTAACGCTGACTTCATACTCATCGCCCAATAGGGCGATACCACAACCCTCAGTCCGGCAGGGCTGTCAAACTTACGAATCCTCCGGCCTTCAGGCCGGTCCATCTTAAGAACCTTTACGCCGAAGGCGACCCTTACAACACCTCATCCATGCTGCCCATGCGGTAGCCCTGAAGGTCCATGGTGACATAGGCAAAGCCCAGGCTGTGGAAGGTGCGCACCACTTCCTCGTGGATGCGGAAAAGTTTCCACAAATCCTCAGGCAGTACTTCGATGCGGGCCAGATTTCCTTCATGAAGCCGCACCCGGAACTGTTTGAAGCCTTTGGAGAAAAGAAAATCTTCCGCCTTTTCCACCATGGAGAGCTTGTCCTCTGTAATGGTTTCTCCATAGGGGAAACGGGTAGCCATGCAGGCAAAGGACGGTTTGCTCCAGGTGGGAAGACCCGCTTCTTTGGACAGGGCACGGATGTCTGCCTTGTAGAGGCCGGCATGACGGAGAGGGCTCCTGATGCCAAGTTCCCCAAGGGCCTTGAGCCCCGGCCGGTACTGGGAGGCATCATTGAGGTTGGTGCCGTCGATGACATAGGCAAAGCCTTCCTTTTCCGCGATTTTCTTAAGGGAGCTGAAAAGGAAATGTTTGCAGAGATAGCAGCGGTTCGAAGGATTTTCTGCAAATCCTTCAATGCCGAACTGGTCCATTTTCACCACTTCCTGCCGGATGCCTTCCCTGCGGCAGTATTCAATGGCGTCTGCCACTTCCCTTTCCGGTACCGACGCCAGGTTCATGGTGACTGCCATGGCCCTGTCCCCCAGCACCTTCCGGGCTTCATGCATGAGATAGGTGGAGTCCACGCCGCCGGAAAAGGCCAGCACCACGCTGCCCAGCTGTTTCAGATATGCTTCCAGATGATCCTGTTTTTTCTGTAATTCTTCTGTTACCATAGGTTTCTCCATTCTTTAGAAATACTAATCCGCAAGACTTCCGGCGCCAGCCGGAAGGAACGAGGGCGGTTTCTATTCATTTCATTATTATACCATCCACCGCCCCTTTGATGACAGTCTATGAAGAAGGAGAGGAAAGCTCCTTCCCCGAACGCAGCCGGAAAGCTGTTCTTATTATACAAGGCTGAAGCCTGCTTCAGGCAAGCCGCAAAGCTATCTTAGTTTCCTCCTTTCCCTTTTTATGGTATAATTTACTTGAGAAATATTATCATAAAAGGAGGACCATCATGGGTACCCTGTTAACTATACTGATTACAGCAGCCATTGCCGGCTGGTTCGGCTACAGCCTCTACCGCATGTGGCGGGGCGCCAGCGGCAGGGACTGCGCCAGCTGCGCTTTAGGCAGCGGTTTTGATTACGCCCTGTACAATGATAAAAAGGCGGCGCCTCCCAAAGCGGAATTCGTCACCGCCGCCGGCCACCACATTATCGTGGATGAAGCAGCCGCCAGGATGCGGAGAGAACGGATCCGGAAAATGATGGAAGGACGGTAAGTCAAAGAGGCAGCGGAGAAGTGTTCCTCATTTCTTCACTGCCTCTTTTTTCATGCCCAAAAGAGGCTGTGGAGAAATCTCACGCCTCAAATGATAGAAACGCCGCCCCACCCCTCCGTCATTTCAACCGAAGCCGGTCAGCCGCCAATAGGAAAGCCTCTTATTGTGCAGGCTAGAGGCCAACTTCGGCTGACTTGGAGACTCTATGCAGAGTCTCCACAGAGTGGAGAAATCTCACCCTCCCATGGTATGCAGCAGGCTGGAGATCTCTCGGCTCAACGTCTCAATAGCCCCGAGGTCTTTATCCCCATACCGCCATGTCCCTCCGCTCGAGATGACGGTGGCGGCAGGCAGCATACGGTCATTTCAAAAGGGCAAATGGCAGAAGCGCCGCACCGCACCTTCGTCATTTCGACGGTCGCAGCAAAGTGGAGAAATCTCACTCTCCCAGGGTATGCAGCAGGCAGGAGATCTCTCGACTCAGCGTCTCAACGGCCCCAGAGTCTTTACCTCCTATACCGGCACGTTCCCCCGCTCGAGATGACCATGGCGGCAGGCGGCATACAGTAATAGGGCGGTCATAAAAAAGGGCTGTGAAGAAATGATGACCATTTTTTCACAGCCCTTTTTCAAAAGAGAGTATCAGATGAGGATCATGCTGCCTGCTGCCAAAAGGAGGCAGTAGGTGACGCGGTTGAACATTTTCTGGTTGATCATATCGTGAATTTTATTTCCCAGATAGATGGCAATGACCAGCGGAATCACGCCCAGACCCAGGAGTTCAAAGAATTCTGCATTGTAAAGGCCTTTTTCATAATCGTTGAACATGAGTACCAGGTTCAGGATAGTCCATACGGAAGCCACATTGGCGCGGAAGGAATCCTTATCCCGGAAGGTAGCTACCAGGTATACCACCAGCAGGGCACCGCCGGAAGCAAACATGCCATGAATGACGCCGGCTCCCAGAAGAACGGGGATGGCGATCCAGTTCGGCAGGGCGGAAGCGCTCTGTTTGAAAATCAGGCTCTTCAGCGCTGCCCCTACGATAATGGCGCCGTAAAGAGGTACCAGAATCTGGGGATTCACCACGTTGTAAAGGTGAATACCGATGGCCATGCCCACCAGCATGAATACCACAATGCGGAGCAGTTCCTTCGGGTTGATGTACTGACGGTTCTGATACATCAGGAGTGCGCACACCAGCCAGCAGATGGCATTAATGACTGCTTTGGCCATATCCGGTCCGTAGAGAAGAATGGTTGGCGGAATGGAGAGCATGACTCCTGCAAAGCCGGTCAAAGCCTGCACGATATTGGAAATAAATACGGCCAACATAAAGAGGGCTAATTTAACAAATTCAGGAAGCATCATTAAGTCCATACAAATCACCACATTTCTTAAAATTTCTGTACATTTCTTAAAATTTCTGTTATCCCGGGGAATGCTTCGTCCGTGGAAACCCCGGCGTTTCTTTTGATGGCACCATTATAACCCCGGTTTTCACGGAAAAAGCCCCTTTTCTCAAACAGTATAAACCTATCTAATTATATCATTGAGAATAGGACTACCTATCACTTAATTAGATTGACAATGATTCTGTCATTCTTTACATAAAATCATAATGATGCGCCTGTATGATTTATCAGCATAATAGATTTCATGGGCCTTCCCGAAACAGCCCCTTCACTTTTCATCATAAAAAAATTGACTCATCCTCTATTTTTCCTCTCCCTTTCCGCCCCGTTATAGAAATTGTTTATATAGAGTGCCAGTTTCTTTGGTACCCCTTGACAGGATTTCAAAATGCCCCGTTTTGTCCCTGCCCGTTTCCTATTCGCCCTGTTTCCTGTATAATACAAATATCATCATTCCATTTCCCATGACCGGGAAAGCACCTATGCATTGAGAGAGTCCGGTTTCATACCAATGAAATCCGGCAGTCCTTACCAGGCTGCTTCCCGAAAGCGCAGAAGCTGCGCAGAAAGGCGTCCTATGTCTGACAATACCATTCCGTTTCCCCAGGGAAACCGCACAAAAAATGTAAAAGCCGATATGTTTGAAAAATACATGAAAGACGAGGGGCTGAATTTCTTCCGCCGCCAGGAAACCCATGATTCCTACGACACCATCGTCTTCATGACCGCCATTCCTGCCGGAAAGCATCATAAACTGGTGGCCGCTGTCATTACGGACAACAGCATGTACACCCTTCTCCGGATCCATCTGGGCACCGCCCCCAAGGGCCCCGCCAGAAAGACCTTCCTTGCCTTCCTGAACGACCTCAATGCCCACCACGCCATCGTGAAATATTCCATCGGCTCCGATGAAAATGTATTTCTGGACGTCACCTTCACCACCCGTCCGGAAAACTTCGACCCCGCCACCATCCGTACCACCATGGACATTGTGGTCTACCAGCTCTCCCAGACCTATGACGACATCGCCCGCCGGCTGGACAAGCCGGGAGACAATGCTCATGTACGGTAAGGAAGCAAGCAACCGAAAACAAGAGATAGACCGCCAG
>OLPN01001411.1_pt1 | contig 21673 bp, 20 predicted proteins | sample 1672601 | NCBI WGS metagenome assembly OLPN01 (sample SAMEA3136704, study PRJEB25190) | human gut metagenome | reverse complement strand
GAGATCGAGGGCGTGACGAAACGCTTCGGAGAGGATCTGGTATTGAAAGAAGTCAATCTGGTCATGGAGAGCGGGAAGGTTTATGGCATTGTGGGAAACAACGGTTCCGGCAAGACCGTTCTCATGAAATGTATCTGCGGGTTCCTGCCGCCCAGCTCCGGCACAATCCGGGTCTTTGGAAAAAGGATCGGCGTGGACCGGGATTTTCCGGAGTCTCTCGGTGTGATCATCGAGACGCCGGGCTTTCTCACGAATCAGACCGGCATCCGGAATCTCAAGATTCTGGCAGATTTAAACCGGAAGATTGGTGAGACAGAAATCCGGCAGGTTCTGAAACGGGTTGGCCTGAATCCGGATATGAAAAAGCCTGTGGGGAAATATTCCCTCGGCATGCGTCAGCGTCTCGGCATTGCCCAGGCCATCATGGAGGATCCGAAACTTCTGATTCTGGACGAGCCCTTCAACGGCCTGGACAAAAATGGCGTGGCGGAGATCCGTTCCCTCCTTCTGGAACTGAAAAAAGAAGGAAAGACCATCCTTCTGGCCAGCCACAACGAGGACGACATCCGGATTCTCTGCGACCGGGTGTATGAGATGGATGGCGGGATCTTAAGAGAAAGGACGATGGAAAAGGATGAGAAGTAGAAAGATAGCCGGAGCGTTGGCGGCGGTGCTGGCAGTCATGCTGACAGCAGGAGCGACAGATATGAAAGCGCTGGCGGCAGAAGAACAGAATCCGGAGTTTACGGTGGAGGTACAATCCGAGGTTTTGAATAGGGAAGACAACTTTGCACCCGTCCCTGAGACAGTTGCTCAGTCATCGTCAGAGAGCGATACAGCTGCGTCCAAGATATCATCCGGGAATCCCGAACCAGTGACGGAATCGGTGACAGAAGCTCCGACGCCTGCCGGGTCATCCAAACCTGCCACAGAACCAGCTGTTTCCCTTCCACCGGAAACGACCACACCTGTGACTGAGCCGATTATACCGGCGACTGAACCTACGCCAGAAGCTCCGACACCAGTCACACCATCTCCCGAGCCATCCGTCCCCGCCACGGAACCCGTTACCGAGCCTGTAACTTCCGCTCCATCCACTGACCCGGCCACTCCCACCCCGCCGGAAACCACTCCACCCGCTACAGAATCTTCCACCTCCACCTCCCTTCACCTCGGCATCGACAACCGCCATCTCTACTCCGGCATGGAATCTACCTATTCTCAGGGCTACACACCTTCCACCACGGTGAGCTCTGCCACGCTGGTGGTTCCCTTCACGGCGGACGGCCCTCTGAAAAACGACCGCCTCACGGTGAGCCTCGAATTTGACTCCTCGGGCACGGTTCCCTTCGAGATGAAGAACTACCAGAAGGATGTGGACAAAAAGACCGTCTATTTTGATCAGAAGGGAAAGGCCCTCAAGGAAAAAGCAGGGGCCGCGGAGATCGCCGAAGCCTACGTCTATCGCGTGAAGCTCCAGTTTCTCTCGACGGCGGAGCCGGGCCAGTATCCCGTCACCGTGAAAGCCCTGGGCTATACAGAAAAAGGCGAGAAAGTCACGCTGGAATACCGCCTGTTCGTCCGGATTTCGGAGAAGGATGACAGCGATGTGGTGGTCATCGGCGGTGACGAACCCAACGGAGGAGGCGGTGACTACAGCGGCGGGGGCGGCAGCGCGGAGACGGAAAAAATCATCCATCAGCCTAAAATGCTTCTGGATACTTGCAACCTGTCCGGCAAAACGCTCGAAGCGGGAAGCGAGGAGACTTTGACGGCTGCCTTTCAGAACCGGAGTCTTTCTGAGGAGATGTACAACCTGAAAATTACAGCCGCTTCCTCATCTGCGGGCCTGAAACTCAGGAAAAATTCCTGGTATTTTGCCAAAGTTTCCCCGGGAGAAAATGCGACGCTGGAAAGCCTTCTCACCGTGGCAAAAGACGCGGAGAGCGCGGAAAATACGCTGACCTTCACCTTTGAATATGAGGATTCCAAGGGCACGGCCTCCACAGGTACGGAAACGTTGAATCTCACCGTCACCCAGCCGGTAAGGATGGAACTCGAAAGCGCCGATTTTCCGGCGGTAGTCTATGCCTCGGACACGGAAGAACTCACCGTAAAAGCGCTGAATTTAAGCCGGACGAAGGTCTATAATGCCAGAATCAGTCTTTCCGGTACCGGCCTTTTCCCGACGGAAGAAGTTTTCCTGGGGAATCTCGACGCGGGGACGGAAGGGGAAGGCGTCATGAAGGTTTATGTGGGCACCCGCACGATGGAGGCCATCGGAAACGATCCGGGTACCACGGACGCGGAAAAATACGGCCCGGTGAGTGGCACCCTGACATTGACCTACGAGGATGCCCTCGGCACGGTCCATGAGGAGACGAAGGATTACCAGACGGAAATCAAAAAAGCCCAGATTCTTTCCCTCAATGTCGCCGAGGAAAAAGAAACGGGCAATTCCTGGTGGTATTCGATTTTCGCTGTGGTGACGGTTTTCCTGATTCTTCTGATTCTGGTCCTCATCGGAAGCCTACGCCGAAAATCCCGTCTTCTTAAGGAGGCGGGCCGATGAAAAAAGGCTGGCTGGTCTTTCTGGTTCTTCTTGCAGCGGCAGCGCTGACTCTTTCGGGAATCCTTCTGGGGAAATTTTCCCGAGAAGAGAAGATTTTTCAAGAGCAGGCGGCCTTAAATGGAATCGTTTACGATGAGACTTTCCTGGAAGAAGCGGCAAAGCTTCCTGGGATTCAGTCCGTCGAGCCGGTGGTTTCCCTGCCCGTCCAGCTGAAAGTCGGGGAATACTCTGTGGAGACGGAGCTTCTGGGAGTGGAGCTTACGAACCTTCATTATCAGGCAGAGAAGGCTTCCGATACCGCTTTGGGGAGAACGCCGGCGCTTCTGATCGGAAAGGAGGCGCTCTTCGGCCTTGTGGATGCCAACGGCCATGCAATCTCAGAAAAGCGCCTCGGCCAGCTGCTCGAAGAGTATCAGGAGCTTTCGATCACCGCCTCCTTTTCGAACCGGCCGGAACAGACCTTTTCCTGCCGGGCGGCAGCGGTCTTAAAGGAACCAGCGGATAAAATTTATTTTTCCATCGACCAGGCAAAAACGTTGGCAGAGCAGTATGGCCAGCCTTTTTCCATTAAGGAAGTTCTTCTCACGGTGAAAGGGGAGACGAATTTCCGGAAGGCAAAGGAAAGCTTTGTCCCGACGAAGGAAGGCTCATAAAGCGGCCATGGCCTGAAAGCCGTGAAGCACAAATTCGGCCGCAATGGTGGCCATCTCGTCAGCACTCCGGTGCATATCGCCGGAGATCCAGTTTTCAATGAGGCCGATACAGCCGGAAATGCAGTAGGAGTAGAAAAACTCCAGCGTTTCCGGCTCTTTGTTCGTCCTCGATCTGCTGGACCGATTTTTCCTGCATCAGTTCGATGAGACCGGTTTTTAGAAGGTTCTGTGTCCGCATGACGCTGCGGCTCTGTTTTTTCATTTTATTGTTCTCTTCCATAATCGTATCCTTTCGTTTTCAAGACAGAATGTCAGAATCCGTTCAAAAATAAACAAGTGTTAATATTCGCAGGCAACGAGCCAGGCAGCCGTGCTTGCATGGATATCTGGCGACTGCTGCGAAAGGAGGTCTGTTATGAAAAAAAATGTATAGCTGGATCACAGAACACACGGGCCTGGTCCTGGTGGTCTTTCTGATCCTGACCGTCGTCTGCGCCGCATTAAAGCCGCTGATCGGCGTCAATTATGATATGAATGATTATCTGCCTCCGGACAGCGCGGCGCTCTTTTCCGTTACCATCGCCGAGGAAAAACGAATCGATGCCTGCAGCGCCATCCGTGAGATTATCGGGGATGACAATGCCATGGCAGGCAGCGCGGTTTCCACGGCCGTCGCCACCACCAGTACAGTGACGGAGATTCCTCTGATCGCTGTGGCAGCTGTGAATGATGGCGTGGCAACCGCGTCCGGAGCCATGACTTCCCTGAAAAATGGTTCCAGTTCCTTAAGCAGCGGCGCAGGTTTCCTGGTTTCCGGACTCTTTGATTTTGCAGTCAATAGAACGCCCTGTTTTGCATGATTGCAATTACCTTTTTTAGGCTTTGCGGTCAAATTGCCTTTTGTTTTTGTTGACTTATTTTGAAATTTTATGATTTGCAGTCATGTATTTTGAACTTGTATTTGACTTATTTTGAAGTTTTACAATATGCAGTCCATTTTTAATGATAGCAATCCAATATCAGGTTTTATACCTTGGCCTCCTCCGCGATCACCACCGGCAGCCTTGCCCCCAACCGACAGAGCAGTTCGTTGCTGATGCTGCCGGAGAGAGCGGCCACGTTGGGAGCGAGAAGATGGCTGTTTTCCGCGTTGTCGATGAGGATGGCGGTGTCGCCGACGGAAACGTCGTCTGCCCCGGTGAGGTCGATGGCGAGCTGATCCATACAGATGCGCCCGATGACGGGAAGAAGATGAGTGCTGATCCGCACCATGGCCTTCCCGGAGAGATTCCGCGGGAGGCCGTCTCCGTAGCCAATCGGCAGGATGGCGATGCGGCTGTTCCGCTCAGCCCGGAAGGTGCGGCCATAGCCCACAGTCTCACCTCGTGAAATCTCACGGATCAGAACGACCTTCGCCTTCAGGGCAAGGACCGGGCGGAGCTTTGGCTGCAAGAGCGTCCGATCATCCGGAGAGCTGAAAACTCCATATAAAGAAATGCCCGCCCGCACATAATCGCAGGGAAGATCCGGGTAATTGAGAAGGCCATAGCTGCTTTGAAGATGGATTTTGGGAATAGGAAGCCCAGCTGTTTCCATCTGGCTGATGAGTCCGTAGAAGCTGCGGATCTGTTTCCGAGTAAAAGAGATATCCTCCGGTTTCCGGCTGTCAGCACAGCAAAGATGAGTGAAAATCCCTTGTATATGCAGGTGTTTCATCTGAAAAAGTTTCTGCACGCTCTCCAGATCGTCAGTATCCAGGCCCAGCCGATGCATCCCGCTGTCGATGGCGATATGAACGGAAACCGGGATTTTCTGGCGGTTCAGTTTTTCCGCATAAGGAAAGTCGATGAGTGTCTGCGTGAGTCGATAGGTTTTCAACTCCTTTGCCCGGCGAACGTCGGTAAACCCGAGAATCAGGATCTCACCCCGGATTCCGTAGCGGCGAAGCGCAATGCCCTCATCAATGGTGGCGACGGCGAAGGCCTTTACCCCGGTTTTTTCCAGGTGAGTGGCAACGGCATAGGAACCGTGGCCGTAGGCCTCACGTTTGACAACGCCCATAAGCTCGGCATTCGCCGGCAGGGCAGCTTTCAGGACAGAGACATTGTGCGTGAGGTTTGCAAGATTGAGCTCGATGTAAGCCCGGTCTTTTTCCGGATTGTGTGGTTTCTTAAAACTGAACCGCAGCCAGAGCGCGGCCATCGCAAAGCTGAAAAGAAGCGAGAGCAGGCACACGAGACCAAAGTGAAACAGGCTGTTCTGAGAGGAAAAACGCCACACCGCCGCAATCACCAGCGGATGAATGAGATAGACAACCAGCGAGGCAGGGCGGAGAAGCGGGATCCGTCTGCCTTTCCACAGCAGAACCAGGTGAAACAGAAAGTACATGGCGGGCAGCAGAAACACATACATGCTGTCGTGGCGCTGAAAACCATGTCTGTGCAAAATCAGGGCCTCGGCGAGGAGCAGTCCCAGACTGATGAGAAAGCCAACTCCGGCCTCGACAGAAGAAAGCTTCCTCCTCTCATCGGCGATAAAGCCACCCAGTATCAGAAAGACCGGGGCGAAAAAGAGGCCGTTTCTGGTGTAGTCGAAGAGCTCAAAAAGCCGGTCATAAAAAGCTTTCAGAAGCGGTAGCTTTTCCACGACGACGTAATAGCTGTCCCCGAAAAGACCAACCAGATAGAGAAGAAGGGCCATGACCAGTCCTTTGGAAAAATCCAGCTTTTCAACAAGTTTCCAGGCAATCAGCATGCCCAGCATGGAGGCCGGAAGATACCAGAGATGGTACATGGTTCCATCGAAAATAAGATCCTTCAGAAGCTCCGGCAAAAGCTGAGACTGGGAAAAATAGCCATTGCGGAAGTTCAGCGGGAGATAGAGAAGGATCGAAGCCCCATAGATCCAGCCGGTCTTTTTCAGAAAATGACGGAGTTTCCGGTCGCTATCGTGATACCTGGATAAGAGAAAATATCCGCTCGTTATGAAGAAAAAAGGCACCGCAATCCGTGCCAGGACCCTTGTCAGGATAAAGTCCCCGGTCTCGCTGAAATCCGCCAGCGGTGAAGTGTGGATGGCGATGACGAGAATCGCGGCGGCAAGGCGCAGCCAGTCGATGCCGGTATCATAACGTTCTCTACTCATCGATTTTTTCCAGGGATAAATCCAGGAGTTTTGCCAGCATTTCCGAAAAAGAGAGGCCGATGCGCTTCATCATATTCGGATAGCGGCTGTGGGAGGTGAAGCCGGGGATCGTATTGACCTCGTTGAACACGATTTTCTGATCGGGAGTCAGGAAGAGATCCACCCGGGCGAAGCCGGAGCAGCCTAAAGCCCGATAAATCGTTTTTGCCACTTTCTGAATGCGCCGCTCGGTAATCTCGTCGATTCTGGCTGGTATGTGGATCTTCGAGGTTTTCAGGGTATATTTCTCGGTGTAGTCGAAGAAACCTTGGGAAAGCTCGATCTCATCCACACGGCCTACGGTGAGTTCATCATTGCCGAGGATGGCACAGCCCACCTCAAAGCCTTCAATGGCTTCCTCAGCGATGACCTCGGAATCATTCTGGAAAGCGAGGCGGATGGCTGCATCCAGTTCCTCCGGGGAGATGACCTTTGTCACGCCAAAGGAAGAACCGGCGCGGACTGGCTTGACAAAGACCGGAAAGCTTAAGTTTTCTCTGATCTCCTGAGTGGCCGTTGGAAGATCTTTTTCTTTAAAAGTGAGAGCTTTTGGTACGGAGATTCCTGTCAGAGAAACGAGTTTGTGGGCCCGGTCTTTATCCATGCAGAGCGCCGAGGCAAGGGTGCCGCAGCCGACCAGAGGAATGCCGGCAACCTCCAGAAGCCCCTGGACTGTGCCGTCCTCCCCGTTTTTTCCATGGAGCACGGGAAAGGCGAGATCAATCTTCTGAAGAATGTATTTTCCATCCGTCAGTTCCAGAAAACCACCGACGGAGCGGCTCTGGGAAAAGGCCACAGGATTTAAATGAGCGGCGTCCTCGCACCAGGTTCCCTCCGGGATGCGGGCCGGATCACCGGTGTAATGATACCAGTCGCCGGTCATCGTGATGCCGATTGGGAAAACGTCAAATCGGGTCCGGTCGATGTGCTCAAAAACGGAGGCCGCGGACTTGAGGGAAACCTCATATTCTGTGGAGTGGCCGCCGAAGAGGACGGCTATTTTTTTCTTATTCATCAATGTTCATCCTTTCTGTGTAAAAAAAACTCCTGTTTTTCGTATGGCAATCATACCAAAAACAGGAGTCAGGATTCTTCCTTTGTCCCCACAGCTTTTCTTCTTTTCTCTGCGGAAATTCTTAAGTTTTTCTTATGAAAGGGGAAGGGTCACGGTAAAGATTATGCTGTCCTCCCCGTTGGCGGCGTCGATGGAGCCGCCGTGAAGCTTCACGATCTGTTTGGCGATAGCGAGACCCAGGCCTGCGCCGCCGCTGGAACTTCTCGCGGTGTCCAGTCGGTAGAACTGCTCAAAGATCCGGGCCAGTTTTTCCGGGGGAATTGCGTCGCCCTGATTCTGGAAGGTGACGATCACCTGCTCCTCCTGCACCCGGGCGGTGATGTCGATGTTGCTGTTCTTGTAACTGTAGAGAACGGCGTTTCGAAGGAGATTGTCGAAGACCCGCTGGATTTTGTCCGGATCGCAGTGAAGTGGCAGGCTTTCCGGGGTGTGAAGCGTGCAGGTCAGATTTTTTCCGCTCAGCATGGGTTTGAACTCAAAAACCAGCTGTTCGAGAAGCCGGATGAGATCGATTTTATGATACTCCAGCGAAATTTCCGAGAGGTTGAAGCGGGTGATCTCAAAAAATTCGTTGATGAGATCCTCCAGGCGCTCCGCCTTGTCAAGGGCGATGGAGAGATATTTTTCCCGGAGCTCTGGCGAAATCTCGCCCTCGTCATGGAGAAGCGTCAGATATCCGATAACGGAGGAAAGGGGCGTTTTCAGGTCGTGGGCCAGATACATGATGAGGTCATTTTTCCGCTGCTCTGCGTCTTTTCTCAGGCGGAGATTTTCCTGAGACTGGATTCGCGCCAGATTCAGCTCATTTTCCACGTCCGAGAGCTCTTCCGGGAGAGAAATGGCGGGGGCCTCCGGTTCCGACAGCGTTTTGGAGGCGTCGATGACGGTATCCAGGTATTCCAGCGGTTTTTCGATGGCTTTTCTCATAAAAGTAATGCTGCCGACGGCCATAACGACAAGGACGATGACGGGAGAGAGCATCTGCAGGGTCTTGAAGAGACTGTAAAAAGGCGAGTAGTCATACCAGATAAACTGCTTGCAGATAAACCAGGCCAGAAAATAACCGCCCATCATGACGGCTAAAAGGATCAGCAGGGAGAGAAAAAAGCGGTTCAGGATTCGTTTGGACAGTTTGGAATACTGTCGTTTTTTATTCGATTTCATAGCCGACACCCCAGACAGTCTTGATAAATTTCGGATTTTTCGCGGGTTCCTTCATTTTTTCACGCAGGCGGCCGATGTGCGCCATGACCGTATTGTTGCTGTTCAGATATTTTTCCTTCCAGACCGCCTCGAAAAGCTCCTCGGAACTCACGACCCTGCCTTGATGCTCGCAGAGATACCAGAGCAGGGAAAATTCGATGGGAGTGAGAGAGAGCTCTTTTCCAAAAAGCGTGCAGCGATGGCTATCTTTGTTAATGATGAGGCCGCGGATATCAAACTCGTTCTTTTCCTGCGGCTGCCCTATGGCAGGATTGTAGCGCTGGAAACGGCGAAGCTGGGTCTTGACCCGAGCCACGACCTCCAGCGGGTTGAAGGGCTTGGTGATATAGTCGTCCGCGCCGATGGTAAGGCCCATGATCTTGTCGGTGTCCGCGATCTTTGCCGTCAGCATAATGACGGGAAAATAATAGCTTTCCCGGATTTTCTGGCAGATATGGAAACCGTCGATATCGGGAAGCATGACGTCGAGAATCGCAAGATCCGGCAACGTTTTCTTAAGGCAGGCCAAGGCATCTGTCCCATTATAAAATTTGTAAACCGTGTAGCCGTCATTTTTCAGATAAACATCGAGAAGGTCGGCGATCTCTTTTTCGTCATCGACGACTAAAATTTTTTCGTTCATGTGTTTTCTTCCTTTTGTGTGGTAGTTGCTTTTCCTGATTATAGGCGGTTGATTTTGGAAATGCAAGGGAAAAAGAATCTTGAAATTCTCTTTTTTCTCTTAAAAAAATCTTAAAATATAGGGGATTTCCACAAAAGAATGGCTCTGGCTGGTTGAAAATATGTGCAAAAAATGGTATTTCTAAAATGACCGGTTAAGCAGTGTGAATGCATTTACAAAAAAATGGAGGTGGAACTATGAAGAGAAGAAGTGCTCAGAAGTTTATGGTTGGTTTCCTGACGATGCTGGCAGCGGGGACCCTGCCCGGAAGCGCGTACACAGTTTCGGCGGACAGCATGGACTTTGTGGAGTATGACATGACGACAGGAGCGGAGACCTATTTCACGGTAACGGTTCCGGGTGAAGATACGGGTGACCTTACGATGCAGGGTTTGGCGGGCGAGCCGGAAGATGCTGACGGCGATCTTACGATGCCTGGATACCAGGGCAGGCCTGATCCGACACCTGCCACAGCAAAGAAAAAGAACTGCTGGATGAAAAAGGGCAGCTATTATTACTACTACAATTCCAGGGGAAAGCTTCTGCGAAACGGTACATATCAGATCAAGGGAAAAAATTACTGTTTTGATAAATATGGACGCCGCCGGACCGGCAAGATCCTCAATACGGACGGCAGCTACAGCACCTTTTCCAAGAAGACCGGCGAGGAAGTTTCGAGATATTTTCCGCTGAAGATCACTTCAATTTCAAAAAATACCTTAAAAGGGATCGCCTACAAAGCGGATAAAAATCACAAGCGAAATTACGAGATTTCTTTGAAACGGGTAAAACTTGTGGATGTGAAAAATCATGACATCACAACGGCAGAGCTGAAAAAAGGCAGCGTTGTTCGGCTGTTCGTAAAGAGCACCGGAACCGGCCAGAACCGGAAGGATAAGATCACAAAGATCCAGGCCGTAAGACAGCTGGTCTGGGAAGAAGCAAAATAAGGAAATTTTGATGGGATCCCCCGTCTGCTGTGAAAAATGGCAGGTGGGGGATCTGGCGGTTTACAGGGGGCTTTGATATATGTTAGTATAGAGACAGGCATATTTTATGGGAAAGAGGTGACCTGAATGAATAAAAAATGGACGCTTCACGTTGAATGGAAGATGGAGTATTGACTGAAACAAATAATCATTTATGAAACGTATCCTTACTTATCAGATAGAAGAAAACACAACAATAGAAAAATTTTTAAAGGCAAAACTGGGATTTTCGAGGAAGCAGATCAGCGCATTGAAGTTCCGGGAGGATGGAATCCGGGTGAATGGAAAACGGAGGAGAGTGACTGAGAGGCTTCTGCCGGGGGATCTTCTGGAGCTCAGTGTGGAAGAGGAAGGGAAAAGTTCCTCTCAGCTAATTCCTACAGAAGGGACAATCTCTGTTCTTTATGAGGATGAAGATCTCATTGTGGTGAACAAGCCGGAGGGGATTCTTGTGCATCCTTCCGGTGGGCATTATCAGGACACGCTGGCCAATTTGCTTATGGGATATTTTAAGAAAAAGGGAGAAGTGCCTGTTTTGCGTTCCATCGGGCGGCTGGATAAGGACACCTCCGGGGCCGTGCTTTTTGCCAAGACGAAACTGGCGGCGGCCAGGCTTTCGGAGGAACGGGAGCGGGGGCGGTATGAGAAGGAATATCTGGCAGTGGCGGAAGGGTATTTTGCGGAAAAGACTGGGGAGATTCACCTTCCCATCAGCCAGGTGCCGGGGAGCAGTCCGATTCGGATGGAAGTGAATCCGACAGATGGGAAGAAAGCTCATACTTACTGGAAAGTTGAAAGGCAGTTTCAGGATGCAGCTCTTCTCCGAGTTCACATCACTACCGGCCGGACACACCAGATCCGGGTGCATCTGGCGGGGATCGGGCATCCGCTGCTGGGTGATCCTTTGTATGGGAAAACGTGCGGGGGATTTTCGCGGGCGGCGCTGCATGCGTGGAAGTTGATATTGCATCATCCGGTTACGGGAGAAAAACTGGTGATTGAGGCAGCGGTGCCGGGGGACTTTAAGGAGTATGAAAGGTGATGTTGTTGATATCTTTACAAATAATATTGATATGAGTGATACGGAAGCAAGCGAAGATCTTCTTGGTCGTACCTATGAATATTGTATAGCTCAGTTTGCTGAAAAAAGAAGGTGTCGGCGGTGGAGAATTTTATACGCCGTCCAGCGTTGTAAAAACATTGGTTTCCATTCTTCGCCCCTTTGATAACTGCCGGGTATATGATTGTTGTTGTGGTTCTGGCGGTATGTTTGTACAGAGTGAAAAATTTATTGAAGCACATAGCCATAAAAGAGGTGCAATTTCTGTTTATGGACAGGAAGCTAACCCGGATACTTGGAAAATGGCAAAAATGAATATGGCGATTCGCGGCATCGATGCAGATCTTGGACCGTACAATGCAGACACTTTTACGAGTGACTTACATTCGACCTTAAATGTGAATTGTGGACAGACAATCATGATATGGAATTATCGTCGAAATCTTTAAGCGTGTATACATATTCAATAAGACCAGAATTGAGTAAAGTGGCAGAAAAACCGGTGTTTTACGGTAAATAATGAAAGCAGCGTTTAGTATCAATCTTTATCAATATAATTTTCATAAGAGAAAGGACTTTTCAACCATGCTCCTCACAACCCTCTGTTATATAGAAAACGCCGACAGCTATCTCATGCTTCACCGCATCAAGAAGAAAGCTGATGTCAACAAAGACAAATGGATTGGCATCGGTGGAAAATTTGAAAAAGGCGAAAGCCCCGAAGATTGCCTTTTAAGAGAAGCCCGGGAGGAGACCGGCCTGACGCTTACGGATTACCGTCTCCGGGGTGTGCTTACCTTCATTTGCGATCCCTGGGAATCCGAGTGCATTTTTCTTTACACGGCCACAGGCTATGAAGGAAAGCTCACGGACTGCCCCGAGGGAACGCTCGAATGGGTCAGAAAGAACGAGATCCATAAGCTCAACCTCTGGGAAGGAGACAAGATCTTTTTCAAACTTCTGAATGAAAACTATCCGGTTTTCTCCTTAAAGCTGGTCTACGAAAACGGCAACCAGCTGACGGAAGCAGTTCTGGACGGCAGGAAACTGAAGATCGCGGATTATACGAAATGATCATACCTGTCTTTCAAAAAGAAGCTCTGAAACCCCGCTTAATTCCGGTTTTCCTCCCCATCCCAGAACAAGAGATCATGATTGATCGTTTTGTAGAACAGCTCCTGGAAAGCGGCCACGTCACCAGCCTGGCCCAGGGCCCACATGGTCTTGGCTACGGTGGCTTCCAGGGTCATATCGTAGGACTCGATGAGATTAAACTGATCCTTCATCACCTTTCCGACCTGATAGATTTCCATATCGCTGCCCTCGTGGGTGACCTGGGTCGCCATAATGACAATTTTTCCAGAGGAGATGAACTTCTGGATCATCTCATGGAAGCTGTCGTCCCCGTAATTTGGAAGGCCGCCGACGCCGAAAGACTCGATGATCACAGCGTCATAGGAATCGTAGAGGGCCTCCAGAATCCGACCGCTGATGCCCGGAATCAGTTTCAGGAGAAAGACCCGGTCGTTTAAAGTGTGGCAGAATTTCAGCGGCGTGGTACTCTGGTCCTTGTCATCGATGTAGAAGATGATCCGGGAATCCTGAATGATGGCAATCTGCGGAAAATTTATGCTGGAAAAAGCGTTGAAGCTCTTGGAGCGCTCTTTCTTCGCCCGGGTGCCGGCGATGACTTCCCCGCCGAAAACGATATTGACTCCGTGGGCCCGGTCATGGGAAGCGAAACGGAGACTGTCCAGGAGATTGGCCCGGGCGTCGGTGATGGGAAGGTCGATGGGCTTCTGGGCGCCGGTGATGACGACGGGTTTCCGGTTGTTCTGAATGAGATAGGAAAGGGCGGCAGCCGTGTAGGCCATGGTATCCGTGCCGTGGCAGATTACGAAGCCGTCATAGTATTCGTACTTTCTCTCGATAAGAGCCGCAAGAGCCAGCCACTGGGAGGCGTTAATGTTGGTGCTGTCGAGATTGAAAGGCTGAACGGTGTCGATCTCGCAGAACTTCCGGGCTGTGGGAACATAGCTTAGAAGTTCCTCGGAAGAGATCTGCGGGCAGAGTCCCTCGCTGGTGTATTTGGAAGCGATGGTTCCGCCAGTGGCGATCAAAAGAATCTTTTTCATGGTAAAAATACCCTCCTGGTAGTACGAACAGAAGCGAAAATGCCGGCCTCCGCCCAAAGATAGCAACAGTATAACACAGACTTTGTAAAAAGAAAACACTGTTGTCTTTTGTTGGATTGTGTGGTATCATGAAGCTATAATAATGGGGCAAAAAGCCCGTACGGATAAATCCCAAATACTTCAGCAATTCGGCGGAATGCTGCATGCAGGCCGGTTTATCAGAATGGAAATTCTTTTACAGATGGCATCGACTGCCGGAGAAAGGAGCACAAAACAACATGAATATAGAAGACTTCATCCCCCAGGGAGAACAGAAGATGAGAATCGTGCAGGAGCTGGTTCCCGGCAAACAGGTGACGTTGGCCCATGTGATTGCAAGTCCGGACCCTATTATTTACCGGAAGCTGGGGCTTGATCCGAAGCTGGATTATAACCGGGCTGCCATCGGCATCTTAAGCCTGAGCCCGGCAGAGATTTCCGTCATCGCAGCGGATATCGCCATGAAGAAAGCCAACATTGACATGGGCTTTATCGATCGTTTCAGCGGCACCCTGCTCTTTACGGGAAAGGTGGCGGAGGTGGAAAACGCCATCATCGAGATCAATCTCTATCTCAAAGAGAAGCTCGGCTTTACGATCTGTGAAGTGACGAGAACCTGATGAAAAAGATCATCCTCATGGGGCGCAGTGAATGTGGAAAGACCACCCTTCGCCAGGCACTGAAAGGAGATACGCTCCATTATCACAAGACACAGTATGTGAACCATTTTGACGTGGTGATTGACACGCCGGGAGAGTACGCGGAGACCAACCGTCTGGGTTATGCCCTGGCCCTCTATTCCTATGAGGCGGACGTGGTGGGCCTGGTCATCAACGCGGAGGAGCCTTATTCCCTGTTTCCGCCGAACATCGTGGCCCAGTCCATGCGACCGGTCATCGGGATCGTGACCCAGATCGACGCGCCGAGGGCCAATCCGGATCAGGCGGAGCGGTGGCTTCGGCTTTGCGGCTGCGAGACGGTTTTCCGGGTGAGTTCTTATACGGGAGAAGGGATCTGGCAGATCCTCGAATACCTGAAAGAACCGGGGGACGTTCTGCCCTGGGACAAGAAAGAGGCAGAGAAACCGAGGAAAGTTACCTCTACAAAATTTGGGAAAAAAGACGCATAAGAAAGGCTGCTGCGGCAGTCTTTTTCTTATGCCCTCTTGTTGACAGCAAAACCCCCGCATAATATAATGAAAACGGTTTTTATGGGAAAGGTGGGAGCAATCCATGAAGAATGGACTGGAAGATTACTATGTGATCAAAAACAACAAAAAACTCCGGTACGGCTACACCACCGGCTCCTGCGCGGCGGCTGCTGCAAAGGCGGCGGCGCGGATGCTCCTGACCGGAGAAAAAGTGGAAAACATCGATCTTATGACCCCGAAGGGGATTTTGCTCCATCTGGAGATTCTGGATATCCATCAGGGGACGGAGGAGGTTTCCTGTGCGGTCCGAAAGGACGGCGGGGACGACCCGGATGCCACCCATGGCCTTCTGGTCTACGCTGCGGTGTGTAAGAAAAAGGAAAGCGGCGTGGACATTGACGGAGGCAGAGGCGTGGGCCGGGTGACAAAAAAAGGCCTGGAACAGCCTGTGGGAGCGGCTGCCATCAACAAGATGCCGCGTACCATGATCCGGGAAGCTGTGGAGGACGTTGCAGATGCCTTCGGTTATGTGGGCGGTTTTTCCGTGGTGATCTCGATTCCCGGCGGGGAAGAGGTGGCGAAAAAGACCTTTAATCCAAGACTTGGAATTATAGGAGGCATTTCCGTTCTCGGGACCAGCGGCATTGTGGTGCCCATGAGCGAAGATGCCCTGATTGCCAGCATCCATGCGGAGATGCGTTTGCGAAAAGAGAGCGGAGATTATCTTCTTGTCACACCGGGAAACTATGGGGCGGCTTTTGTCAGCACCTATCCGGACGTGGACGTGGAAAATTCCGTCAAATGCAGTAACTATGTGGGGGAGACCCTGGACTACGCGGTGAATCTCGGCATTAAAGGGATTCTTTTTGTGGCGGATATAGGAAAATTCATCAAAGTTTCCGGCGGTATCATGAATACCCATTCCCGCTGCGCTGATTCCCGGGCGGAACTCATGACGGCGGCGGCCATCCGGGCGGGAGCGGATCTTGAGACGGCAAAGCGGCTTCTCGAGACCATCACGACTGTGGAGGCCATCGGCATTTTAAAGGAGAAAAATCTTCTGGAAAAGACCATGGCGGAGATCATACCCCGGGTGCATTACTATCTCCAGCATCGGATCGGGGAGGCCTTTCCGACGGAGGCGATTCTTTTTTCCAATGAGCACGGTTTCTTAGGGGAAACCGAAGGAGCCCAGGAAATGCTCCAGCATTTTCGTACGGGCAAAAATGAAGGAGGAACAACATGAAAGGAACCTTATATGGCGTGGGAATCGGACCGGGAGATCCGGAGCTTCTGACTTTAAAGGCGGTGCGGCTGATCCGGGAAAACGAGGTCATTGCCCTTCCGGGAGAGGACCCGAAGGAGACTGTGGCTTACAAGATCTCGGTCCAGGCCGTGCCGGAGCTTGCGGACAAGACACTCCTGGCCCTTGCCATGCCCATGACAAAAGATAAAAAGATTCTGAAGGAAAACTATGACCGCGCGGCGGACCGGGTGGCTGAAATACTGGACCAGGGAAAAAATGTCGTGTTTTTAACCCTCGGCGATCCTACCGTTTACTCAACCTATATGTATGTACACCAGCGCCTCGAGGCGAAAGGGTATCCGGTGGCCATCGTCAGCGGCATCACCTCTTTCTGCGCGGTGGCAGCCCGGATGAACATGAGTCTCGTGGAGAGAAGCGAGCCCCTTCATGTGATCCCGGCATCCTATCAGATCGAGGAGGCCTTAAAGCTCCCGGGCACCAAGGTGCTGATGAAGGCCGGAAAACAGATGAAATATGTGCAGGAACAGGTGAAAGATTTCGGAAAAAATGCCGTGATGATCGAAAACTGCGGCATGCCGGATGAGAAAATCTATGCTTCCGGGGAAGAGATCCCGGAAAGCGCCGGTTATTATTCGCTGATTATTGTTAAGGAGGAAGGAAAAGAATGATACATTTCGTAGGAGCAGGTTCCGGAGCACCGGACCTTATCACTGTCCGCGGACAGAAATTTCTTCAGGAGGCCGATGTGATCATTTATGCCGGTTCCCTGGTAAATCCGGAGCTTCTGAATGAGAAAAAAGAGGGCTGTAAGGTTTACAACAGCGCCACGATGACGCTGGAGGAAGTGCTGGACGTTATGTTTGAGGCGGAAAAAGACGGCCTTATGACGGTCCGGCTTCACACCGGAGATCCCTGTCTTTACGGAGCAATCCGCGAGCAGATGGATGTGCTGGATGAAAAAGGCATTTCCTACGATTACTGTCCCGGCGTCAGCTCTTTCTGCGGAGCTGCCAGCGCCCTGAATCTTGAATACACTTTGCCGGACGTTTCCCAGAGCGTCATCATCACCCGCATGGCCGGAAGAACCCCGGTGCCGGAAAAAGAGGAGATCGCCTCTCTGGCTTCTCACCATGCGACGATGGTGGTATTTTTGAGTACCGGTATGCTGGAAAAACTCTCCGAGCGCTTGATCGCCGGCGGGTATATAAAAGACACGCCGGCGGCTATTGTATACAAGGCTACCTGGGAGGATGAGAGAGCCTTTGTATGCACAGTGGGAACCCTGGCAGAGACAGCGAAAAAGAACAACATCACGAAGACAGCTCTGATGATCATCGGCGATGTGGTGACTCACAGCCACTACAACCGTTCCGAGCTTTATAATCCGGCCTTCACTACAGAGTTCCGGGAGGCGACAAAATGAAATTGGCAGTCATCAGCTTCACCGAGCGGGGAAGCAGACTGAACCGGTCCGTGAGCGAGCTTTTGAGCCGGGAAGGCATCGAGGTGGAGAGTACGGCTCTGGCAAAATATGCGGAAAGCGCCGGGCTTTCTCCACTGACGACTTCTCTTCATGACTGGACGGAGAAAATGTTTGAAAGTCAGGATGCTCTGCTGTTTATCGGAGCGACGGGCATCGCCGTCCGGAGCATTGCGCCCTTTGTGGCGGATAAGAGAAAAGACCCGGCGGTGGTGGTTATGGATGAAAAGGGCATTTTTGCGATTTCTCTGCTCTCCGGCCATATCGGCGGGGCCAATGAGCTGGCGGGAAAGCTTGCCAACCTCACGGGAGCGATTCCGGTGATTACGACAGCCACCGACGTCAACGGCCGTTTTGCTGTGGATGTGTTCGCGAAGAAGCAGAAGCTCTGGATCGCGGATATGAAGGCGGCAAAGCAGGTCTCTGCTGATGTGCTGGATGAGAAAAAGATCGGCCTGGTGACAGATTTCCCGATTCTGGGCGAGATGCCGGAGGAGCTGGAGCTTTTGAAGGGAACGGAACCCTTTGAGGGGAAAACGGGCATTGTCATTGCCCTGAACGAAACGTTTCATCCGTTTCCCTGTACCCTTCATCTGATTCCGAAGATTGTGGCCTTAGGGCTCGGCTGCCGGAAAGGAAAAGAGGAGGCTGCCATCGAGGAGGCAGTCCTGGAAGCTCTTTCCCGGAACCGCCTTTCCATCCACAGTCTGATGGGAGCGGCCAGCGTCGATCTCAAGGCGGAGGAACCGGGGATTTTGGCTTTTTGCGAAAAGTACGGACTGGATTTTCAGACCTATTCTGCGGAGGAGCTCTCCGAAGCGGAAGGAGATTTTACCCCCTCGTCCTTCGTGAAAAACGTGGCCGGGGTGGATAATGTGTGCGAGAGAAGCGCCGTTCTTTTGAGTGACGGCGGAAAACTTATACAGAAAAAAGCAGCGGGAAACGGCGTCACCGTGGCGCTGGCTGTGAAAGAATGGAGCGTTGAATTTGAGTAAGATCTATGTGGTGGGCATTGGCCCGGGAGAATATGAACAGATGACGATGCGGGCAGCCAACGCCCTGTCATCCTGCGATACGATCGTTGGTTATACGGTTTATGTGGATCTGGTGAAGGCGCATTTTGCAGACAAGGAATTCCTCACCACTCCCATGAGAAAGGAAGTGGACCGCTGCGTCCTGGCCTTCGAGGAGGCGAAAAAAGGAAAGACCGTGGCGATGATCTGCAGCGGAGACGCCGGCGTTTACGGCATGTCCGGCCTGATGCTGGAGATCGGCGTGGACTATCCGGAGGTGGAAGTCGAGGTGATCCCCGGCGTGACTGCGGCGACAGGCGGAGCGGCAGTGCTCGGCGCGCCCCTGATTCACGATTTTGCCCTGATCAGCTTAAGCGACCTTCTGACCCCCTGGGAAAAAATCGAGAAGCGGCTGCTTCTGGCCAGCGAGGCGGACTTTGTCATCTGCCTTTACAATCCCTCCAGTCATAAGAGAAAGGATTATCTCCAGAAAGCCTGCGATCTCATGCTTCAGCACAAGGCTCCGGAGACCGTCTGTGGTCTGGTGCAGAACATCGGCAGGGAAGGCGAGACGTATCGCATTCTGACCTTACAGGAGCTTCGGGATACCCAGGTGGATATGTTTACCACAGTTTTTGTAGGCAACTCCATGACAAAAGAGATCAACGGAAAGATGGTTACTCCGAGAGGGTACAGACATGGAAAAGAAGAGTAAGATTCTGATTTTTGCAGGAACGACGGAAGGACGGGAGCTGGCAGAATTTCTGAGTGAAAGAGAGGTCGAGGCCGAGATTTCCGTGGCGACGGAGTACGGTGAGACCCTTCTCTCACCCGGACCTTTCCTGAAAATTCATCAGGGACGGATGGAAGAGGGCGAAATGGAAGCTTTTTTCCGGGAGGAAGAGATCGGAACCGTGGTGGATGCAACCCACCCATACGCGGTGGTGGTTTCGGAAAATATCCGTGAGGCCTGTACCCATACTGGCACCGAGTACATCCGCCTCTTGAGAGAGCAGAGTACAGACACGGCGGACTGTATTTTCGTGGAGGACACGGCGGGAGCCGTGGAGTATCTGAAACAGACGGAGGGCAACGTGCTTCTGACGACAGGAAGCAAGGAGCTGAAAGCCTTCACGGCTCTTCCGGATTTTGAAAAACGCCTCTATGCCCGGGTGCTTTCGACACCGGAGGTGGCTACAATGGCGGCTTCCCTGGGGTTCGTGGGAAAACACCTCATCTGCATGCAGGGACCCTTCAGCAAAGAGCTGAACACCGCGATGCTGAAGCAGTTTGACGCGGCTTATCTGGTGACAAAAGACTCCGGCAAAGTGGGTGGTTTTGAGGAAAAGCTTCTCTCCGCCAGAGAAGCCGGAGCCAAAGTCATTCTCATCGGCCGGCCGAAGGAGCCGGGCACCGAAGGAAAATCCTTCCTTGAGGTGAAGCATCTTCTGATGGAGCGCTATGCCATTCCGGCGAAAAGGGCGATCAGCCTCATCGGCATCGGCATGGGAAATCCGGCAAACCGGACGCTGGAGGCAGAGCGGGCCATCCGGGAGGCGGATGTGCTCATCGGCGCGGGACGGATGCTGGAGGAGACCGACAGCTATGGCAAACCGAAATTTGTCTCCTACCGACCCACGGAGATCCGGGATTACGTCTACGCTCATCCGGAGTATGAGAGAGTGGCGATTCTTCTCTCCGGGGATGTGGGCTTTTACAGCGGAGCCAAGAAGCTCTACGAAGCCTTTGAAGGGGAGAAGATCGAGGTCTATTCCGGCATTTCCTCCGTGGTCTATTTCTTAGGGAAGCTTCATCTTGCGTGGGAGGATGTCTGTCTCATGAGCGTCCACGGAAGAAAGCAGAACCTGATCGGAGCCGTCAAGCGGAACCGAAAGGTTTTTGCCCTGGTGGGTGAAAAAGATGGCATCGCGAAGATCTGCGACAAGCTTCTCTCTTATGGAATGGATGAGGTGAAAATCTATGTGGGCGAGCGCCTTTCCTATCCGGAAGAACAGATCACGGAAGGAACGCCGGAGAGTCTGAAAGGACAGCTTTTTGATCCTCTCTCCGTGGTGCTTCTGGTCAACGAAACGCCGGAAAAACTCACGACCCACGGTCTTTCCGACGATGTATTTCTCCGGGCAAAGGTACCGATGACGAAGCAGGGCATACGGAGCATTTCTCTTTCCAAGCTGGCTCTTGAGGAAGATTCCATCTGCTGGGATGTGGGAGCCGGAACCGGTTCTGTTTCGGTCGAGATGGCAAGACAGTGTCCGAGAGGCGAGGTCTGGGCCATTGAGAAAAAGGATGAAGCGGTAGAACTTCTGGAGGAAAACCGGCGGAAATTTGCCCTCGACAACCTGACGATCGTTCCGGGGCTGGCGCCGGAGGCCTTAAAGGAGCTGCCTGCGCCGACCCATGTGTTTATCGGCGGTTCCTCCGGCAATCTGATTTGCATTATGGAGGCGGCTCTTGAGAAAAATCCGAGGGTGCGGTTTGTCATCAATGCGATCGCGCTGGAGACCGTGGCAGAAGCTCTGGAAGCTTTGAAAAGTCTTCCTGTGACGGACAGCGACATTGTGACGGCCATGATCGGAGAGTCAAAAGAGATCGGAAGGTACCATATGATGATGGGGCAGAATCCGGTCTATGTGATCTCCTGCACCGGAAAGGGGGAGGAAGATGAGTAAAAACAATACTCCGCGGTTTCTTCTGACCGCGCCGAAAAGCGGCAGCGGAAAGACCCTTGTGACCTGCGGAATCCTGGCGGCTTTAAGAAAACGGGGGCTTCGGGTCTCCTCCTTTAAATGCGGCCCGGACTACATCGACCCCATGTTTCATTCCCGGGTGCTGGGAGCGAAATCCCGGAATCTCGATACCTTTTTTACCGATGAGGAGACGACCCGTTATCTGATGAAGCGGGGAGCCGAGGATACGGATATCTCCGTGGTGGAAGGCGTCATGGGCTACTATGACGGTCTGGGCGGTATCGACACGAAGGCCAGCGCCTATGATCTGGCGGCAGTGACGAAGACACCGGCAGTTCTGATCGTGGATACTCGCGGTATGAGCCTTTCCGCACTGGCAGAGATCAAAGGTTTTCTTACCTATAAAAAAGAGAGCCATATCAAAGGTGTGATCCTGAACCGCATGTCCCCGATGCTCTATCCGG
>OLPN01001385.1_pt1 | contig 21999 bp, 20 predicted proteins | sample 1672601 | NCBI WGS metagenome assembly OLPN01 (sample SAMEA3136704, study PRJEB25190) | human gut metagenome | reverse complement strand
TGCAAGCGGTTAAGCGAACATTCAACCTGCAGCGACTAAAGTCACAAATATAGGGGATCGGCTCTCTTTGGAAGCGTCTATTTTGCCCGCGGCAAATCAGAAGTTAAACTATTCTTCTTCCCAGTTATGGTATACTGCCTGTACATCATCATCTTCATCGAGTAAGTCTAATGTACGGTTTAAGTTCTTAATATCTTCTGGGTCTGTTAATGTTACATAGTTGTCTGGAATCATTGTTACTTCTGCAGATGCCATTGGTACGCCTTCTTTTTCAAGGGCTTCTCTTACTTCACCAAATGCGTCTGGATCTGTAGTGATTTCGTAGCTGTCATCTTCTTCCACGAAGTCTTCTGCTCCGGCATCTAATGCAATCATCATAAATTCATCTGGATCTGTTTCGTATTCTTCTTTAGATACAATAATCTGTCCTTTTTTCTGGAACATGAAAGATACACAGCCGGATGTACCGATATTTCCACGTCCTTTGGAGAATGCGGAACGTACGTTAGCTGCTGTACGGTTCTTATTATCTGTTAATGTTTCTACGATAATAGCGATTCCGTTAGGGCCGTATCCTTCGTATGTATTCTGTACATAATTTACGGAGTTGGCATCTCCGGCAGCTTTTTTGATACCTCTTTCGATAGTATCGTTAGGCATGTTGTTAGATTTTGCTTTAGCGATTACATCACGAAGCTTACTGTTATTCGCTGGATCTGGACCGCCTTCTTTTACTGCTACTGCAATTTCACGACCGATTACGGTAAAGATTTTACCTTTTGCAGCATCATTTTTTTCTTTTTTGTGTTTAATGTTCGCAAACTTGGAATGTCCTGACATTTTATCTTCTCCTCACTTCTCTATGATATTTAAATACTCTTATAGGCATAACTTTTCTAAGTTTATCACCGTTTTATTATGTAGTCAAGTATTCTGGCTTTATCTTTCTGATTTACCTTTCCACAAAAATTTTCGATTTACACCCATTTTTTTATTTTTTATATTTTCATAAAAAGGCTACTGTGCTGGCATATTGACAAACATGCTATTTTATAATCTGTACAATATTCTCCAAAATCAGCTACTGTACCAGAGCGTGTTAATGAATATACCGAAATCTTTTTTCAATTATTTTAATATTCCAGACTCTTTTATGCTCGCAATTGCTTTCTTAATCTCTTCTGGCGGAAGTACGAGAGCAAAACGGACATAACCTTCACCAAGGCTTCCAAAACTGCTTCCTGGTGTACAGATCACGCCAGTTTTCTCCATAAGTTCCATAACAAATTCATTGGAATTCGTATAGCCGTCCGGCAGTGGCCCCCATGCAAACATAGTTCCCTCGCTGTCTGGAATGTTCCACCCAATCTCTCGAAGTCCTCCGCACAGTGCATCTCTTCTTTCCTGATATTTTTTGCACTGTTCCTGTACGGCAGCATCATCGGATTTTAATGCCGCTACTGCACCTGCCTGTACAGGAAGAAATATACCATAGTCAATCTGGGAACGGAAACGTTTGAACACTTCAATGACCTGTGCATTTCCAATGACAAAGGACATACGCGCACCTGTATAATTATAGCTCTTTGACAGGGAATAAAATTCTACGCCGACTTCCTTTGCTCCCTTGAAAGAAAGGAAAGACTTGCCTTCTCTTCCGTCATAAATAATATCTGAGTATGCATTATCATGAATGATTAAAATATTATTTTCCCTGGCAAATGTAATTAACTTTTCGTAGAATTCGTCTGGTGCTGTCTTACAGATTGGATTGGCTGGATAGGATACTACCATCACTTTTGCTGCCTTTTTTACATCCGCAGGAATGGCATCAAAGTCTGGAAGATAGTTATTCTCCTCTGTCAGCGGATAAAACCACTGATTACTCTGTGCGATAAATGCGCCTGTTGAAAAGATTGGATATCCTGGGTTTGGTAAAAGCACGATATCTCCCGGATTAATGAGTGGCAGGAAAATGTGTGCCATTCCTTCCTGAGAGCCGTATACAGACATAATCTCATTCTTCGCAATGTCCGTATTATATCTATTTTTGTAACGTGCTGCTAACGCATCTAAAAGCTCATCGGTCTCGCCTAAAGAATAATGATAATTCTCCGGGTGAAGGCAGGCTTCGGATACCGCTTTCATCACACATTCCGGTGTTTCAAAATCTGGTGTTCCTACAGAAAAGTTGTAAATCTTCTTTCCCTGTTTTTGCAATTCTTTCTTTTTCTCATCTAAAATCTGAAAAATTCCTGCTTCAAAATTCTTCATTTTCTCTGCTGGTTCAAAATTCATATTTTTATTACTCCTTTGTGTTGTCCTTTATGTAATCAGCTCCAGACTGATTTTTAAGGCATAGTTTACTCTCTTTAAGGTGTTTGTGTCAAGATGGCATACCCGTTCTTTTAGACGCTGTTTGTCAATTGTACGAATCTGTTCTAATAGTACAACCGAATCCTTTGTAATATCACACTCCGTCGTAGACAGTTCCACATGAGTCGGCAGTTTTGCTTTATTCATCCGGCTTGTGATCGCCGCACAGATTACGGTAGGGCTGTGACGGTTGCCTGCATCATTTTGAATAATAAGCACCGGACGGACACCTCCCTGCTCGGAACCTACGACCGGGCGAAGGTCTGCATAATAAATATCTCCACGTTTTATCATCATTTTCACTCACTCCATTTTACTTTTCTTTCTAAATGAAGTATTTCCAGCAAACGTCATGAGTATTCTGATGATTTCCTTTGTTTTTTATATTTCTTCTGGAAAATGTTTCCGCTTCAAAATAGTTTCGAGATAATTCGGTAAATCTCCGGCAAGAACACTATAATATCCCTTTTCTTTTGCGGCAGCATCTCCGGCAAGACCGTGACAGTACACACCAAGTCGTGCCGCTGTCAAAATGTCAAGTCCTCCGGCAAGAAAACCGCAGATAATTCCTGTTAATACATCGCCGCTTCCACCAGTTGCCATTCCATTGTTTCCGCTCATATTAATGTATGAAGGTACGCTTCCATCGGACACAATGGTTCTTGCATCTTTTAGCACGATAACATGTCCCTTATCTGCAGTACTTGCAGCCGCTTTTGGCAGATTGCTGCGAATTTCTGCAATTTCTTCTCCAGTTAATCTGGACATTTCTTTCAAATGCGGGGTAAGAATCATCCCGCCTTCATATTCATGAAATAGCTGCCTTAATTCTGTATCTTCTTGTAACAAAGCCGCCAGATTATTAAGCCCATCTGCGTCAATAACAAGCGGTGCCTTTCCTAATGTAAGAACCTGTTTTACTAACTTACTTGCAAATGCACTCTGTCCAATTCCCGGTCCGATTCCGATAACAGATGCCCACGAAAGAGATTCCGGTAATAGTTCCCATGCCTTTTCTTCCGAATCATAAGTCGTAAGAATCGCCTCTGGAAGCTTTTCCTGCAAAATCACACGATTCTCCTCACAGGAAAAAATGCGTACCAGACCGCTTCCGCTCTTATAGGCCGCTGTTCCACTCAAAAGGGCGGCCCCTGCCATATTTTTGGAGCCGGCAATCAGAAGAACCTTCCCGTAACTTCCTTTATTCGTCCATGCCTTTCTTTCCGGCAAAAGTTCCAGGTCATCTGTTGTGAAAGAAACCATCTGCGGGGCGATTTCTTCAACCGCCTTATTCGGAAAACCGATTTCCTTTACAATGACTTCGCCGCTGACATCTGCCCCTGGATAAAGAAGCAGTCCCACCTTAGGAAGCCCAAAAGTGACCGTTATATCCGCCTCAAATGCAATACCAAGAATCTGTCCGGCAGAGGCATCGACTCCAGACGGAACATCTACCGCAACCTTCAGTGCTTCCATCTGATTCAGGCGCTCAATAACCTCCCTGTGCCGTCCTGCCACTTCTCGCTTTAATCCAACGCCAAAAATGGCATCTACGATAACATCATACTCCTCATCGGGAAACTTCATCAAAAAATCTGCTTCCATCTGCTCTAAAATGTGTTTCTGAATCTGATGGGAATCTGAATCATGTGGAATGACTCCGATTTCATAAAAATCTACGGTATAGCCTTCTTCTAACAGAAGTCTTCCCAGTGCCAGTCCATCACCTCCATTATTCCCTTTTTCTGTAACAATCAGCACCCTGCTATCTGTCGGTATTCTCTCCAAAAAGACTTCCTCTAATGCAAGTGCTGCCTTTTCCATCAAAACGATACCTGGAATCCCTACGTTATTTATACTATACGCATCAATATCTTGCATTTCTTCCCTTGAAGCAACGTAACGCATTATTTAACCTCCTACTTTCTAACAACTATCCCTTTCTTATTCTAGGATACAGAATGCAGCATATTATTAAACTGCATCGTTCCAGAACATGTTTGAAAAATACTTTCAGCAAGCTTTGCATCACCACCTGTATGCAAACACCCTTTAGCAAAAAGAGATGAAAATCTGTTTCTTACAACACAGCTTCTCATCTCTTCGTTCTCTTCTGCAATATAAACTTTATACTTACTGATTGTGACTGTGGATTCGATAAGACAATGTCATAATACTCTCTGCAAGATGTACATTCTCTACCAGAATCTCTTCTGGAAAATGCAAATCTACCGGCGCAAAGTTCCATAATGCCTTGATTCCCAAATCAACTAACTGTTCTGCAACCTTCGTTGCCTTCGACTTCGGTAATGTCAATGCGGCAATCATTACCTCATGTTCTTTTAAGAATGTTTCCAGCATGTCGATATCATATACTTCCACGCCCCGCACTGTCATACCAATTAATCTTGGATTCACATCGAAAAGCCCGATAATCTTAAATCCATTACTGTCAAAATCCTGATTGTTCGCCAACGCCTGTCCAAGATTACCTGCACCTACGATAATGATATTATTCGTCTTATCCAGTCCAAGAATCTTGCCCATCTCATTATAAAGATACTCTACATTATAACCATATCCCTGTTGACCAAACCCGCCAAAATTATTTAAATCCTGACGAATCTGGGAAGCAGTGACGTTCATTCTCTGACTCAGTTCCTTAGAGGAAATACGAACAACATTATTCTTCAGTAAATCTCCAAGATACCGATAGTACCGGGGCAATCTTTTTATCACTGCCGGAGAAATAGACTTTTCACTTCCTGATTTTACAACTGTTTTACTATCTGGCATAAGTTCCTCCCTTTGATAAAAAATTCCCATTCTTAAGCTCTAATGAATCAATTATATACAAAAATTCTTTTAATGTCAAATAAGATTGTTAAAAATTATAACACTTATTTACTTATTTTTTCTTTCATGATAAAATACATCAGAAATATTTCTACTTTATAATAATGCAACAACAATATAACTAGTTTGGAGGTTATTATGATTTTAGCCTGTCAGAAAATCGAAAAAGCATTCGGCGGCAAATCCGTATTAAATAATGTTAATTTTTTAATTAATGAAGGGGAAAAAGCAGCAGTTATCGGTATTAACGGTGCCGGAAAAACTACCCTTTTTAAAATCATTACTGGAGAATATGAGGCAGACAACGGAGAAGTTATTTTCCAGAAAGGCTCTACCTACGGTTATTTATCTCAGGTTATTGATGTAAGCTCTCATCGCAGTATTTATGAAGAGATGCTCGATGCCAAAAAAGAGATTATCGAGATGGAAAAAAAGATTCGCCAGCTTGAAAAGGACATCAGTACCTTATCCAGTGAAGCATTAGAAAGTGCAATGGAAAGCTATTCCCGCCTGACAGACCGTTTTGAAAAAGCAAACGGCTATGCCTGGAAAAGTGAAATCACTGGCGTATTAAAGGGACTTGGATTTGATGAAAGCCAGTTTGCCACACCAATCCATACACTTTCCGGTGGTCAGAAAACCCGTGTCGCATTAAGCCGTATTCTCTTAATGCACCCGGATCTGATTTTACTCGATGAGCCGACCAACCACCTTGATATGGAATCCATTCGCTGGTTAGAGACTTTCCTTTCTAACTACCGTGGTGCCGTTTTAATCGTTTCCCACGACCGTTATTTTCTTGATAAAGTTGTGGATAAGGTTATCGAAATTGAGCGCGGAACCAGTCAGGTATTTAACGGCAATTACAGTGCCTACGCCGAAAAGAAAAAGGCACAGCGTGATGCACAGATGAAGCTTTACATGAACCAGCAGCAGGAAATCCACCATCAGGAAGAAGTAATCACAAAACTCCGCTCCTTTAACCGTGAGAAATCCATCAAACGTGCGGAAAGCCGTGAGAAAATGCTCAGTAAACTTGAACTCGTGGACAAACCCGTTGTCTTAAACAGCAAGATGCGTATTACTTTAGAACCAGAAGTCCTCAGCGGTAATGATGTACTTACAATTGAGGGACTTTCCAAATCTTTTGGTGACAAAGCCTTATTCCGCAATTTAAATGTGCAGATTAAACGAGGGGAAGTTGTCGGCCTCCTCGGAGCAAATGGTACGGGAAAGACCACCCTCTTAAAAATCATCAACCGCCAGCTTCGCGCCGACTCTGGTAAAATCCGGTATGGCTCTAAAGTTTCCATCGGCTACTACGATCAGGAACAGCACGTACTAGACGATAGCAAAACGATTTTTGATGAGATTTCCGATGCGTATCCAAAGCTCACAAACACCCGCATCCGTAACGTACTCGCCGCCTTCCTTTTTACTGGCGAAGACGTATTCCAGGTGATCGGAACCTTAAGTGGTGGAGAAAAAGGACGTGTTTCCCTTGCAAAGCTGATGCTTTCTAATGCCAACTTCATTATTCTTGATGAGCCGACCAACCACTTAGATATCCAGTCCCGTGAGATTTTGGAAGAAGCCATCAATAATTACGAAGGAACCGTATTCTACGTTTCCCACGACCGTTACTTCATCAACCAGACTGCCACCAGAATTCTGGATTTATCCCCAGAAGGCATCGTAAACTATAAAGGCAACTATAACTATTACTTAGAACAAAAAGAGGCTGGAAACATCTCAGCGGACAGCGATAACATCACGCTTACTTCCGCCACAGATGCCGCTCCGGCTCCTTCTCCAGAAAAAGCGAAAGAAGACTGGAAGCGTTCCCGCGAGGAAGCTGCCAGACAGCGTAAACGTGCTAACGACTTAAAGAAAACAGAAAAGGAAATCAGCCGTTTAGAAGAAGAAAGCGACCAGTTAAAGGAAGAAATGGCACTTCCAGAGAATGCTACTAATGTGGCGAAGCTTATGGAGCTGAATACGAAATTAGAGGAAAATGAGGCTGCACTCCTGGAACTCTACGACAAATGGGAAGGGCTTTCTGAATAAATTCTGGGCTGTAAAGTAAAACAGATACCTCCCTGAAGAAATCTGCAGACAGCTTATCACAGATAACTGCAAAAAGAAGGGGAGATTATAAGCTTGATTTTGTTCTGTTGCGCTAAACGTTCCGTTCTGCCTGATAAAATATGATAAAATATAAAAAAGCCCGGCTACAAATGTAGCCGGGAAATAAGCCCTATTATCTTTATGTAGTTACTTTTAAATTCTATGCTGGTCCAAGATCAATCCAGTTTTTGTCAACCCATTTACCTTGTGTCTGATTCCAACGACGCTTTTGTCTTCGCCCATTATGAATACGATACACTATTCTGATCTGATCTGCACAGGTACTAATGCTATCATCATCCACGATTTCTACAATTCCTGGTCCAAAGTCAACTTCCTCTGCCTGAATATCTGCTGCTGGAAATACCATTCCAAGACTCATAAGAATCGCACCTGTCGCTACTACTCTTTTCCATTTTGCTTTTCTCATCATTATCTCTCCTTCTATTTATAACCTTTATAATAGGGGTTACTTCTATAAACTTGTATTACTTCAATAGATTTCTATTGAACTTATCGTAATGTATATTTATATTCATAACCGGAGAGAAATGCAAAAACGTATGTGCAGTATTGCCTATCCGTCTTTTCGAATCTGGCTTCTTCTGGAATCTACCATATCTGCAAGTTCTTTTAATAAGTCGTCATCTTCCTCATCCTTTAACAGTGCATTAAATAGTCTGGATAATGTACGGCTCGTATTTCTCTGCTCCTGACGGAGCTGATTAATTGAATATTCTTCTCTTGTCATTGTTGGCTGGAAAGTTCTGGCATAATTCTTCGTTGTCTTCTTAAAGCCGGCAACTTCTACCAAGTCCTTATTTAAAAGGGAATTCAGTAATAAGTGGACAGAACTTGCCTTCCATGTTCTATCATCAGAAACTCCTACAATCTCTGAAGATGTAAGAGGCTTCTCCTCATCCCATAATACTTCTAATATCTGTTTCTCACTATTGGTAATCTTTGGAATTTTTCTTTTCATGATATACCCCTTTTCTTCATTGTTTAATACTAAGTATATCATATAATAAAATACAAAAAAATTCAACAATTACCCTCTGAATTTATCATCCATATGTAGTTATATTATCTAACCCTTTTATTTTTTATTATATTTAATAATCGGATAGTCCTCATACATTCCACTTTCTACATCCTCTTTTGAAACGGTATCTGTAAATCCTGCATAGTGAAAGATATAGCTTCCATTTTCTTGTTCTTCTAAATAAGAATTTTCCTCATCTGCAACAAATGGCGTATTCCCCTCATGAACATCTACCTGCGGCATAGTATATTTAGGCTGTAAGATAAAATAATAAGATGTAACAAACCAAATAACACTCACACCCAAGATAAACAAATTCATCTTTCTCTGTGTCCTCTTATCATCCTTCTTAAACATCACATAATGAAATCTCTGCTTTAATGGTCTTACTTCAAGCTTTTTTACAAATCCTAATGTATCCGAAGAAACTTTATCAAAGTTCGCTCTTCTGCCACCTGCCATATAAGTCAGTGTATCCAGATAATACAGGGTATCCATCTCACTGTATTTCTTCGACATCGCATTATCACAGTTTAATTCTATAATCTGGTCTAAATCTTTACAAAGTAAATATGCCAATGGATTCCACCAGAATATCATTCCTATAATATTAATTATAAACTTCTTCCATAAATCTTTTCTCTTCCAATGAAGATATTCATGCATGAGAATAAATTCCAGTTCTTTCTCATTACATTCCTTCTCTGGAAGATATATAACTGGATGTCGCAGTCCCTTAATAAATGGTTCTGCAATTGCCAGATTATACTCAATCTTAATCGGACATTCTGAATCAATTTCTCTTAAAATTTTCTCTGCTACTCCATCTCCTTCAGAAGTTCCTTTTATAAGATATCCCTTTACCTTATTCCATTCTCTCATCTTGTGAACAACTGCTATGATAATACCAATTATCCATATTGTAAGAATAACTGCCATAACAATCTTCTTATGGATATCTTCTGACTTAGCATATAAATTCATAAGAAATGAGTACAAATAAGGATCACATATCACCTTCTGATGACTCGGAAATTCTATCGGAAATAGCATTCTTACCGTACAAAATATGTAAAGAATCGAAATAAACGTAACTCCATACTTTGTTAAATAATCTGATCGCCTTCTCAGAATAAATATGAGGAGTAACATCGGACAACTAATTAAAAACGTCCATATTAAAGAATATAATGATAACATAACTTTTCCCCCTGCTTATTCTGATATTACTTTTCGTATTTTCTACATTATACACTACACTTGAATAAAAATAAATAGTTTTTTGTCGTTTTACTACATTTATTTTTTTTATTTTTTGTTTAATTTTTATTTTGTATCATATTCAGAGACATTTTGTATTTCAAACTTAATCATTATATATATAGTTCTTAGTATATTAGAATTTTTATTAAAAATTATTATTTTTAGTAAGTCGCTTTGTGATATACAAAAAAATACCTGTCTGCATTATAAACTTATGCAGACAGGTATCGAATTATTCCTCTTTTTTTCACTTTTTGTTTTATTTGGCCTTTTTAATGTGGCTTTTGTCGTAAGATTTTAAAAACTGTGTCAGACGATCACAGGACTTCGCCCAGACAACAAGTTCTTCCGAACTTAATGTTTCCATGATAGCATCTAACATTTTCTCATGAAATTCTTCATGATGTTTGTAGGCAGCAATTCCCTTTTCGAGGAGATAGACATTAACTACTCGTCTGTCTTTCTCACTTCTGGCTCTTGCCACATACCCCTTATTCACCAGACTGTTCATGGATGTTGTGAGAGAACCTACAGTGATATTCAGCCGCTTTGCTACTACGCTCATGCGTGCACCATCTCCAAGACCGATGGCTTCTATGATATGCATATCATTGTTACTGATATCGGAAAATTCATCTGTGATGATTGCCTTCTCTTCCAGCTCTAAAATCTCGTGGAAAGTCTTTACTAACATTGTGTTTATCGTTTCTCTTACATCGTTCATTCCTATATTCTCACCTTATCTAATACCGTATCGTTTTTATCGCATGATAACCCTATAAATCATCTGGCATTTATAAAGATCTGCATTTATGATGGCTGGGATGCTTCCTAAATTCCATCGCAACTCTTTATATTTGTATACAATTATGGACTTTATCTTCTTTTATTATCATTATATACAAGAACTACAGAAATAATCAATTACTTTTTTTACTGTTTCGATTGTTTTTGCCTCATAAGCGCGTCCTCCGCAGAATAAAAGGGCATTTTCTGTCTCTCCTTTGGCTGCATGGATGAGTGCTTCTGTGATACAGTACGGTGTTTCTGCCGGATTACAGGTATGAATACAGCGAAGACATTTCGTCGGCGGTATCCTTCCTTCGGATTTTACTTTATCTAAAAATGTGTTTCTGATTGCTCTTCCCGGCATTCCGACCGGACTTTTTACGATAACGATATCTTCTTTTTCTGCTTGAATATAGGTTTGTTTATAGTGTTCATCTGCATCACATTCTTCAGTTGTCACAAATCGGGTCGCAATCTGCACCCCGTCTGCACCAAGAGAAAATGCTCTCTCATAATCGGCATGGTCATAAATGCCTCCTGCCAGGATGACAGGTATTTTTTTCTCGTATTTTTCTTCGTATTTTTGTACTACGGTAATAATCTTCTTTACTTCTTCTCCATAAATATCCGGAGTAAATTCTTCTAACTGTTCTTTATGAAATCCTAAATGTCCTCCCGCCATCGGTCCTTCTATCACAATAAAATCGGCGGTTCTTTTATATTTTTTATCCCAGAATTTTAAAATGACATGAGCGGATTTCTGTGTGGATACAATCGGGGCAATCGCAATATCGCTGTCTGCTGTATACGCAGGCAGATCTACGGGAAGACCTGCTCCTGATACGATAAAATCAGCTCCTGCTGCAATTACTTCGTGGGCATAGGTTTCATAATCGTTCATGGCTACCATAAGGTTAAAGCCAACAATTCCATCCGGTGAAATCGTTCTCGCTTTTTGCATTTCTTTATGAATGGCACGTTTATTAGCTTCTATGGGATTCTCATAAAAATCTGGTTCTTTAAAACCAATCTGTGCGGCAGAGATTGTTCCGACTCCACCTTCTTTTGCAACTGTTCCGGCAAGCCTCCCAAGACTGATACCAACACCCATTCCACCCTGTACGATTGGAACTCTTACTTGTTTTTTTCCAATAGAAAATAAGTTTTTCTTCATAAGTTATATTCTCCTATAAGTACTAATATTCTATTTTCTATGTTTATATCAACATAAAACTCAAATAACTGACTAATTCAGTGAAATACTAATGTGACATCACTGGCATTTCATTTTATTTGATGTGAATCATATTAGTTCTTTATAAAGCGTTTCTTACATACTGCGAAAACGCTGGTATCTTGCCTCAACTCTCTCTTTTTCTGTTATTTTCTTGCTATTTTCTAAAAATGCGGAGATATTTTCTTCTAAATTATCAAATACATTCATCATCGAATCTAATGTATAGGATTCCGGCTCTGAAATAATTTTTTCAACAAAACCTGCTTTGTATAAATCATAAGAAGTCAGTTTCATTGCTTTGGCTGCGCGGGCTGCCTGACTGCCATCTTTCCATAAAATGGCCGCATAGCCTTCTGGAGAAAGAATAGAATAAACTGCATTTTCAAGAATCCAGACTTCATCGGCTACTGCCATGGCAAGCGCACCGCCGCTGCCGCCTTCTCCGATTAAGACGGAAAGAATTGGGGTTTCTAAGGAAGTCATTTCATAGAGATTTCTGGCGATTGCCTCACCCTGGCCTCGTTCCTCGGCTTCCATTCCACAGAAAGCTCCCGGTGTATCGACAAAACAGATGATTGGACGGTGGAACTTTTCGGCCTGCTTCATAAGACGAAGTGCTTTACGATAGCCTTCTGGCTCCGGCATCCCAAAGTTACGCTCAATATTTTCTGAGGTACTTTTTCCTTTCATCTGCGCGATAACGGTTACCGGCTGTCCCTGAAAATAAGCAATACCTCCGCAGATGGCGGCATCATCGCCAAAGTTTCTATCTCCGTGGAATTCTATAAATTCTTCGAATAATCCGCTGATATAATCTTCACCAACTGGGCGGTCTTTTTCACGAGAAGTCAGGACGCGCTCCCAGGCTGTTTTTTCTGATGCACGTTTCTTTTGTGTTGCGGAAAGTTTTTGTTTGCGGGAGTTTTTCACTATTTTAACTGTCTGACCTACTTCCTGTTCTGATGTCACTGTAATATCACCATCATTGAAGACTGCATTATTGCCTGTATTCTCCGCTACCCCTTCTGCTGTTAAACGGTGCATTGTAAGAATCTTCTCCAACACCGTTTTCATATCTTTTCTCTCAACGATTTTATCAATAAAACCGTGTTTTAAGAGAAATTCTGAACGCTGGAATCCTTTCGGCAGCTTCTTGTGAATGGTCTGCTCGATAACTCGCGGGCCTGCAAATCCGATGAGTGCCTTTGGCTCTGCTAAAATGATATCGCCAAGCATAGCAAAACTTGCGGTAACGCCGCCTGTTGTCGGATCTGTGAGAACTGTAATGTAAAGTAAGCCAGCGTCACTGTGTCGTTTTAATGCGGCAGAAGTCTTAGCCATCTGCATAAGAGAGGTCATACCTTCCTGCATTCTCGCACCACCAGAGCAGGTGAAAATAATGACAGGAAGTTTTTCTTTTGTCGCGCGTTCTACACCTCTTGCAATTTTTTCACCAACGACTTCACCCATACTTGCCATAAGGAATCGTCCATCCATGACCATAAGAGCAACTTCATTTGCTCCGATGCGAGCTTTTCCTGTGATGACTGCCTCATCTAACTTTGTTTTTTCCTGCAGGGATTTGATTCTGTCTGGATACCCAATCATATGGAGAGGATTCTCTGTTGTAAGCCCGGTATCCCATTCTTCAAAAGAATCCTTTTCTGTTAAAAATGCAATCCTTTTCTGGGCTGGCATACGAAGGTAGCCTCCGCACTTTGGACAAATATATAAATTCTTCTTATAATCTTCTGTGAAAATACCCTTTCCACATTTATTACAGCGTTTTAAAAGTCCTTCTGGAACTTCTGGCTTTACCTTGCTGGCAGCTTCTTTTACTTCCGGCTTTGTGACGGGTGTTTTCTTAAATATACTTTTTAATTTCATAAATAAATCCTTTCGTACATAACAGGTAAACCTGTTATTTTTTCATTACGGGCCGCTGACTATTTATTTTTCCCATCTCTTCAAGAACATGTCTGGAAAATGTTTCTGCAAGATGTACATCTAATTTACAAAAGCTTTCGCTTAAATGAAAGCTACATGGCGAACTACGTCAGCCGAATAGATAGGAAATACATCTCAAAAATACAAAATAAGATGTGAATCTTACTTTTTGATTTCCTGACTACGTTCTTCAAGCACCTTTTCCAAATACTGAATCGTAAAATCGCCCTCCTGATAATCCGGACGTTCCATAATCTCATAAAGGAAATCAATATTCGTTGTGATTCCCTCGATGATAACTTCGCCTAATGCACGATGCATTTTTGCAATTGCTTCTTTTCTCGTTGCCGCAAATACAATGAGCTTTGTAATCATAGAATCATAGTATGGGGATACTTCACATCCACTGTAGATTGCACTGTCAATACGAACACCTTTTCCACCTGGAAGATACATATCGGTAATTCTTCCAGGACATGGACGGAAGTTCTTTGATGGGTCTTCCGCATTGATACGGCACTCAATGGCATGACCGGTAATCTGGATATCTTCCTGCTTCCATTTCAGTTTCTCGCCATCAGCAATTCGAATCTGTGCTTTAATCAAGTCGATTCCTGTAACCCATTCTGTGACAGGATGTTCTACCTGGATACGAGTGTTCATTTCCATAAAGTAAAAGCTTTTATCTTTTTCAAGGAGAAATTCAATCGTTCCTGCATTCTTATATCCTGCTGCCTTTGCTGCAAGAACAGCTGCCTGTCCCATTTTCTCACGAAGTTCCTCATCTACTACGGCAGATGGGGATTCCTCAATGACTTTCTGATGATTTCTCTGCACAGAACAGTCGCGTTCTCCCAAATGAATGACATTACCATAATTGTCGGCAAGAATCTGAAACTCTATATGGCGGGGATTCTCTACAAAATGCTCTAAGTACATGCTCTCATCACCGAAAGCAAGTCCGGATTCTTTCTGCGCCATTAAGAATGCATTTTCGAACTCATCCTCATTGTAAGCGACACGCATTCCCTTACCGCCGCCACCAAGAACGGCCTTTACGATAACTGGAAAGCCGATTCCTTTTGCAATTTCCAACGCTTCTTTTACATCAGTAAGCGCCTTCTGACATCCTGGAATTACTGGGACACCAGCATCTACCATTGTCTGTCTTGCTACTGCCTTATTGCCAAGTCGGGCAATAATATCAGAGTCCGGACCGATAAAAGTAATGTGGCAGGCCTCACACAGTTTCGCAAACTGGCTGTTTTCTGATAAAAAACCAAATCCCGGATGTATGGCATCCGCACCGGTAATCATCGTTGCACTGATAATCTGCTCCATATTCAGATAACTGTCTTTTGCTGCAGCAGGTCCGATACAGACCGCCTCATCGGCAAGCTGTGTATGAAGTGCCTCCCGGTCTGCTTCGGAATACACTGCAACAGTTTCAATTCCCATCTCTCTGCAAGCACGGATGATGCGGATGGCAATCTCTCCTCTGTTTGCAATCAATATTTTCCGAATCATTATGTTCTCCTTTTATCTTTATTGCGACAACTTCTGCCACAATTCTCTATCCTAAAATTATGCTATTTCTATGTTCTGTCTATCTTCCTTAAGACTTATTCTGATGAAAAATCAACCAACCATAAAAGTTAATTCTGCCTTTACTACTACTTTTCCGTCCACATAGGCTGTGGCTTCTCCCACACCCATCGGGCCTTTACGTTTTACGATTTTGGTCTCAAGCTTTACTTTATCGCCCGGAACAATTTTCCCTTTAAAACGGCATTTATTAATTCCACCAAAATATGCTGTCTTTCCTTTATTTTCTTCTAAGGAAAGTATGGCAACTGCCCCTACCTGCGCTAACGCTTCTACAGTAAGAACACCTGGCATAACTGGCTCCTGTGGAAAATGTCCACGGAAAAAGTCTTCATGAAATGTTACGCATTTATATCCTACGGCACTGACACCTGGTTCCATCTCTTCGATGTAATCAACTAAAAGAAATGGATGTCTGTGTGGTAAAATCTGTTCAATTTCTTTAATTCCTAATCTCATAATTTTCTTCCAACCTGTTTACTGCTTTACTTATATTTATAAAAACCTGTTTTTACTTTCTGTTAAAGCTTCTGACTTATTAACTTGAGAAAATCAGACTTAAATTCATATCTTATCAATATTACTGAATTCTGAATAACGGCTGTCCATACTCCACATTCTCTTCATTTTCTACAAGAATTTCCGTAACAACACCATCGAATTCGCTCTCAATCTCATTCATAAGCTTCATTGCCTCAACAATGGCCAAAGTCTGCCCTTTCTTTACGGTATCCCCTACTTTTATGAAAGGCTCTGCATCTTCAGAAGGTGCTGTATAAAATGTACCAACTAACGGGGATTTTACGAGGTTTCCACCCTTTTCCCCGACTGCTTCTGCTGCCTGTGACTGTGCTGCAACTCCCTCTGTTCCGGCTGTATTTGCACCATTCACGCTGTTTGCGCTGACACCAATGGCTTCCTGTAACGCAATGTTTGAAGCTGGCACAACGATTTTTTCTTCTGGCTGTGGACAACTCATGGCAATGCGGATATTACCCTCTGTATATTCAAAATTCGTAAGCCCTGCTTTTGATACTTCTTTTACTAATTCTAAAATCTGCTGATAATCCATATCTGTCTACTCCTCGTATTTCTTTACAAGAAGAGAAGCGTTATGTCCTCCAAAACCAAGAGAGTTGGAGATGGCTACATTCACTTCCTGCTCTACTGCTCCGTTAATTACATAGTCAAGATCGCATCCCTCACCAGGATTGGTTGTTCCTACGGTTGGATGGATATAGCCTTCTTCGATGGACTTCACACAAACGATTAACTCTACCGCTCCGGCTGCTCCAAGCAAATGTCCGATCATTGACTTTGTAGAACTCATTTTTAAATGGTCTGCGCTCTCACCAAAGGCACGTCTTACAGCTCTTGTCTCAAATAAATCGTTGTGGTGGGTTCCTGTTCCATGTGCGTTAATGTAATCTACTTCTTCCGGTTTTACACCTGCTTCTTCCATGGCAAGTTCCATTGCTTTTGCTGCACCGCTTCCGTCCTCTGCAGGAGAAGTGATGTGGAAGGCATCACAGGTAGAACCATATCCGGCTAACTCTGCAAGAATCTTTGCCCCACGCTTTTTCGCATGTTCTAATTCCTCTAATACAACAACTCCAGCTCCCTCGCCAATAACGAATCCGCCTCTTGCCTCATCAAATGGAAGAGACGCGCGTAACGGGTCGCTCTCACTGGAAAGTGCAGTCAGATTTGTAAATCCAGCAACGGCAACTGGTGTGATACTGCTTTCTGTTCCACCGGCAAGCATAACATCGGCATCTCCGTACTGAATGGCACGAAGGGCATCTCCGATAGAGTTACTTCCTGTCGCACAGGCAGTTACTACGTCAGTACATTTGCCTTTGCAGCCTAAGTCAATCGCTACATTTCCTGCTGCCATGTTGGAAATCATTAAAGGAATAAGCATTGGACTCACTCTCTTTGGTCCCTTTGTAATGATTTTCTCATGCTCTTTCTCCATGCTGGAAAGACCGCCGATACCGGAACCAATGATAACACCGACACGGTATGGATCTTCTTTTTCCATATCAAGACCTGCCATGGCAAATGCTTCTCTTGATGCAGCTACGGCATACTGGGAGAAAACTTCCATTCTTCTTGCTGCCTTGTTATCAAGTCTTTCTTTTACATTGAAATCTTTTACTTCGGCTGCAATCTTTACTTTATAATCTTCGGTATCGAACTTTGTGATAGCTCCGATACCTACCTTTTCTTCTTTAATTCCATTCCAGAATTCGTCTAATGTGTTTCCGATTGGAGTCACAGCACCCATTCCGGTAATTACTACTCTTCTTTTCATATCAGAAAAATCCTTTCTCTCACTTACATCACCATACCACCATCCACTAAAAGTACCTGACCGGTAATATAAGACGCTTTGTCAGAAGCTAAAAATACTGCTGCATTCGCAATATCTTCTGGCTCTGCAAAACGGCCAAGTGGAATCTGTTTCTTTGCATTTTCTTTTACTTCATCAGGAAGTACATCTGTCATCTCTGTTTTTACGAATCCCGGAGCAATAGCGTTACAGGTAATTCCTCTGGACGCTAATTCTTTTGCTGCGGATTTGGTTAATCCAATTATTCCTGCTTTGGATGCACTATAGTTCGCCTGACCGGCATTTCCGGCGACGCCGGAAACGGAACTTACATTAATGATTCTTCCATATCTCTGCTTCATCATGCGACGGCTCGCAAAACGAATCATCTGGAAACATCCCTTTAAGTTCGTATCTATTACATTATCGAAATCTGCTTCACTCATAGCCATTAAAAGACCATCTTTTGTAATTCCTGCATTATTTACAAGAATATCAATGCTGCCAAATGTCTTGGCTACCGCTTTTACTAAAGCATTACATTCTTCAAAATCTGCAACATTGGCACGGAAAATTTCTGCTTTTCCACCTGCCTCTTCAATTTCTTTTTTTACAAGAAGTGCCTTTTCTTCATTTCCGTGAAAATGTACGGCTACTGCTGCGCCTTCTTTTGCAAGAGCGATGGCAACTGCTTTTCCGATTCCGCCGGACGCGCCGGTCACAATTGCTGTTTTTCCTTCTAATAACATATCTATAACTCCTTTATAGCTTCCACTGTCTTGTCGATATCTTCCATCGTTCCGATTCGGAACATCTTTACGTTACGGTCAATCTTTCTCATAAAACCGCTCAAAGTCTTTCCCGGACCGATTCCTACGAAAACGTCCACACCGTCTGCTATCATGGCACGCACACTCTGCTCCCATAAAACGGAGGAATAAACCTGTTCTTTTAATAATTCTTTTGTTCTTGTCGTATCTGTCACGATACTTGCATCCACATTTGTCACATAAGGAATCTTTAACTCTCCTAATGTCACTTCGGAAAGTGCCTGATAAAGCTTCTCCCCTGCTTCTTTTAAGTAAATGGAATGGAATGGTCCGCTTACATTTAATGGAATGACACGTTTTGCTCCCGCCTCTTTTAAAGCTGGTGCTGCATTCTCTACCGCTTCCTTATCTCCGGTAATAACAATCTGTCCCGGACAGTTATAGTTTGCAACGTAAACACCTTCCATGTATGCAATCGCCTCATTTACCGCTTCTCCAGAAAGACCAAGTACAGCGGCCATACCGCCCTTACCTTCCGGTACTGCGTTATGCATGAGGTTTCCGCGGAGCCACACCATCTTAATAGCATCCTCAAGCTCCATGCCGCCTGCTGTTGTAATCGCACAATATTCTCCAAGACTAAGCCCGGCTGTCATGTCTGGTGTAAGCCCTCTTGCCATAATCTCTTTTGTCATTGCCATACAGGTAGTAACTAATGCAGCCTGTGTATAATCCGTTCTGTCAAGGAGTTCATTTTCCTCAAAACAGATATGTTTCATATCCTGTCCTAAAATCTCACAGCTCTTATCAAATACTTCTTTTGCCAGTGGGCTTTTTTCATAAAAATCTTTACCCATTCCTGCGACCTGTGCTCCCTGTCCCGGATAAAGAAATGCTATTTTACTCATTTACTCTACCTCCCGATATTCTCTGCCTGTGAAAGAACAACGTTCTTCATCTCTCTGCAGATTCCTTCGATAATTTCCTTACAACTTCTGCTGTCCTTTACAAGACCGGCAATCTGGCCTGCCATCACACTTCCATGAATGACATCACCGTCAACAACCGCCTTTCTAAGACCGCCAAGTGTCAGCTTCTCAAGTTCTTCAAAGGAAGCGCCTGCCTGCTCTAACTTCAAATACTCTCTTGTCTGCTGATTTCTTAAACATCTAACTGGATGTCCTGTTGTTCTTCCGGTTACCTTTGTATCAATATCTTTTGCTTTAATTACTTTATTCTTATAGGCTTCACTTACGATGGATTCCTTAGATGCAACGAAAATCGTTCCCATCTGGATAGCCTTTGCGCCAAGCATAAATGCGGCTGCCATTCCTCTTCCGTCTGCGATTCCGCCGGCTGCAATTACAGGGATATTTACTGCATCAACAACCTGTGGTACTAATGCCATTGTTGTTGTCTCTCCAATATGTCCGCCTGACTCGGTACCTTCTGCGATAACCGCGTCCGCACCAGCCTTTTCCATTCGCTTTGCAAGAGCAGTACTTGCTACAACTGGAATGACGCGCACACCGGCTTTCTTCCATTCTTCCATGTACTTTTCCGGGTTACCTGCACCGGTTGTTACTACCTTTACTTCCTCTTTTACAAGAAGTTCGGCGATCGCATCTGCCTCTGGATTTAATAACATCAGATTCACGCCAAATGGCTTATCTGTTTTTTCCTTTACTTTATGAATCTGTTCTTCCACCCAAGAAGCAGGTGCACCGCCCGCACCAATGATTCCAAGTCCACCGGCTTCGGAAACAGCGGCGGCAAGCTCGGCTGTTCCAACCCATGCCATACCGCCCTGAATTACCGGGTACTCAATTCCAAGCAATTCTGTAATCACTGTTTTCATTCTTTGTCCCTCTGCCTATTTATGTTCTTTGATGTACTCTACAACGTCTCCAACAGTTTCCATCTTCTCTAACTCTTCTGTAGGGATTTCTACATCAAACTCATCCTCAAGACTCATAACCATCTCAAAAAGGTCAAGAGAATCTACTTTTAAATCCTCTTTGAAAGATGCTTCCATTGTTACCTGGTCTTCTTCAATTCCTAAAGATTCCACGATTAATTCTTTAATTTTTTCAAACATAATATAAACCTCATTCTTTCTTATACTCTTACATTGTTTTCTTCTTTATGTAATCCGGAAATTCCGGGAATTACCTTTTTACCATTCTAAATACATGCCGCCCCATGTAAGGCCTGCGCCAAACCCGGCAACAACTATCTTCATTCCCGGCTGTAACTTTCCGGCTTTCTTTAATTCATCAAGCAGCACCGGAATACTCGCAGAAGACATATTTCCATTCTGCATCATATCCATCGGAAACTTTTCAATTGGCTGCTTTAACCGCTTAGCGATTGCCTCGACAATTCTTCGGTTTGCCTGATGAAGAACAAATAAATCAACTTCTTCTACAGACTTTCCTGCCTTTTCAAGAATTTCCTTCACTACAACAGGAACCTGTCTGGCTGCAAACTTGTAAATCTCTCTGCCATCCATCGCCACATAACCCTTTAAAGAACCATCGGCTCTCTTTCCCGTCGGATTCTGACAGGTAAGTACTTCGCCTCTGCTTCCATCGGAATGAAGTACGGAAGGAATCTCAATGTTTCCTCTTCCATCTATATTCCCATCTTCATCTGCACTGACAACCGCAGCTCCGGCACCATCACCAAATAAAATACAGGTACCTCTGTCTTCCCAGTTCACGATATTCGACAGACATTCTACACCGATCAACAGCGCTTTTTTCGAAAGCCCGGCCTTAATCTGTCCGGCTGCCATCTGATAAGCTACTATAAATCCTGAACATGCCGCATTTAAATCAAATGCTGCTGCATTCACAGCACCAATCTCCTTTTGAACACTGCAGGCTGTACATGGCAAAAGCTGTTCAGACGAAACACTTGACACAATGAGAAGGTCAATCTCCTCTGCCGCAACCTGGGCATCTTCCAATGCCCTCTTCGCCGCTTTCGCTGCCATAGAAACTGCTGTCTCTTCCCTGGCAATATGCCGGCTCTTGATTCCGGTACGACTCTGAATCCATTCATCGTTCGTATCTACCAACTGAGAAATTTCAAAATTATCAAGCACTTTCTCAGGAAGGCAGGAGCCTGTCCCTTTTATTTTGACAAACATCACTTTCTCCTTTTCTTGCTCATATGATTACTTCTGATCACTTCGTTCTGATATTCTATGTGAATATTTTTATTTTCAAATCTTATTGTTTTGAAATAATATTATTTTGAATTAAAATAGTTTGAATACCAAAGCAAGTGATTACAAATATATCATAGCTGGTGGAGAAGTCAAGTATTTTTTTTGATACAAATAGATAAATAGGAATTTGCCGGGAGGAGTAAACAGACGAACCCCCAGAGAGAATATCCCCTATATCTGTGACTTTAGTCGCGGCGTTTTGAATGCTCGCTTTATGCGCTCGCATCCAAACCTTGTTCCGAGGCCACAGATATAGGGGATATTCTCTCTGGGGGTTCTGTTTGTTTCAATCCGGCAAATTTATTAAAAGATTTGGGGAAGAAGACAGAAGAATGAGTCTGCCTGGGAAACTAAATTTTGAAGGATTGACACAAAAATCCATAAGAAAAAATTATTATTTTTACACATTAAAAT
>OLPN01001368.1_pt1 | contig 22116 bp, 29 predicted proteins | sample 1672601 | NCBI WGS metagenome assembly OLPN01 (sample SAMEA3136704, study PRJEB25190) | human gut metagenome | reverse complement strand
TATATGAAACAGTATATTGCTAAAATAAGTCAGAAAAGTAATAAAAAAAGGTGAAAGTTGAAGTTACATTTATGAGCAAAAATAAAGTAAACAATAACTGCTAGAAAGTACTTTTGAATTAAATCTTATTGGCTGATATCAGAGAAAAATAAGCAATTGATGGAGGAAAAACTTGGAAAGATATATATTTTGGAATTGGAGATGGCAAAAATATTAATTGTAGAAGACGAAAAGCAAATATATAAAGAAATTTTTTAGGAGGACATTATTTAAAATGAAAGAAAAAACAAAAGAATTTATGAAGAAAAACTTTAAATGGCTTGTGTTATTTATTGCACTAATCGGATTTTTAGCATTAGCAGAAGATGTATTCAATAAAGAAATAATGAATGGAGATATAATTGGATATAAAATAATATCAACATTTTTAATATCAGATTTTGCAACGCCAATAGCTAAATTTATTACAAACTTTGGTGGAGCAGTATTCTTAATATCGTTGACAGCAATATTGTTTATATTAATAAAAAATAAAAAAATTGGATTTTCTATATTTTCAAATTTGGTAACAATTACTGTATTAAATCAATTATTAAAAAGAATATTACAAAGACCACGTCCTACAGAATTCAGAATAATAGAAGAGACAGGGTACAGTTTTCCATCAGGTCATTCTATGGTGAGTATGGCGTTTTATGGATATCTAATATATTTGATTTATAAATATGTTAAAAACAAATATGTTAAATGGATTTTAATTGCACTTTTGAGCATTTTGATTTGTACCATCGGTGTAAGTAGAATTTATTTAGGTGTGCATTATACAAGTGATGTTTTGGGCGGATTTTTAGTATCAATTTCTTATTTGATTTTATTTATAAGTACAGTTAATAAGTTTTTTATTGAAAAAGATTAAAAACAATATAATGAGTGGCAGATAATTGATTGCAATTATCTGTTTTTTTATATATAATGACAAAAGATATAGAAATAAAATTATAAGTAGCAAATTTTAGAGGTGATAAAATGAGAAAACCACTTATTGGAATTTGTGCAGGATTTAATAACATTTTAAGAGCATTAGGTACAGATTTAATTGAAGACAAAACACAAAAACATAATATACATAGCAAAGATTACAGACATAAAATATCAGTAAATAAGGAAACAAAATTATATAATTTGATAAATGCAGATGATTGAGTTGGATAATAAAAAATTTATTATAGGAATAAAATGGCACCCAGAGCTAATGATGGAAGATGAGTTTACTAAGAATTTATTTAGAGAATTTATTGAGAAATGTAAATAGAATAATGCAAAAAATAAGATGTTTGGGAGTAAAATAATCCTCCTTTTTTTGACAAATTTTAAAAAAAGTGTTACTTTTTCTATAATTTTATCAATATATAAATGTAAGATATCTTAAAATATAAAAAGGAGTTTAAATCTAAATTGAATAATTGTAAAGAAATAAAGCATTATATAAAAAATAATGAACTTGATTTAGAAAAAATAATAAATGAATATTCATCTTATACTGCTACTATTATATATAATATGTCAAGAAATAGTTTGAAGGATGAGGACAAAGAAGAAATAGTTTCTGAAGTATTTTTTATACTATGGAAGAATAAAGACAAGCTAAATATTAATAAATATTTAAGTTCATATATTGCAGGAATAACAAGAAATGTAGTAAAAGAATACTTAAGAAAAATCAAAATTAACTTTAATATTTCTGATTATGAAAATAGTTTATATAATTATGATAAAATTGACCTTCTTGATGAGAATGTAGAAGAAATTAATAAAATAGAAAAGAAACTAAAAAATATGAAGAAAATTGATAAAACAATATTTTTAGATTTTTATTATTCTTCTAAATCAATAAAAGATATAGCTAAAGAACAAAAGATTTCTGAATTTAGTGTAAAGCAAAGACTATACAGAATTAGAAATAAAATAAGAAAAGAGGGAAATTAGATGGATAACAATAAGATTTTTGAAAAAGTTAAAATGAAAATAGCTATATCTAATGTAAAAGAGGAGGATATAGTTATGAATAAGAGAAAATTAAATATAGGAAAAGGTATAGGAATAGCAGCATGTGTTGTTCTTTCAACGACAGGAGTTGTATTGGCTACAACACAAATCTTTAATAAATTTGGGGCAAATAGTAGTGATGGTATTCAAACTGCTATTGAAAATGGATATTATAGTGATATAAATACAGAATACAAAGAAGCAAATGGAATTAGTACAAGTATAGAATCATTTTTGATAGATAATGATAATTTTGATATGAATTTTAATATAAAATTTGATGACAGTTATAGTTTACAAGATATGTTAGCAAATGATGGAAGAATAGATATAATGGATTTAAAAGTAGTAAATGAAAAAAATGAAAAAGTTTTTGCAACAAGAGAACTTGAAACTGAAGAAATAATTGCGTTACATTTGACAGAACAAGACGCAAGAGATAAATATGATAGTTATAATGGTTCATATAGTGACACAAGTCAAAAGGTAAATGATAATGAAATTAAATATTATTTAACAGCAACAGGAAATCCAGTAGAATTTCCTACATCTCAAAAATTAAAAGTAACATTTAATAAAATAAGAAATAGCTATTGGGAAAAAGGTAAAGAAAAATATAGAGTTTATGAAGGTGAATGGAGTTATGAAATAGATGTACCAAGTAAAATGGCACAATCTAATATAGTTCAATATAAATTAGTTTCTATTAGTGATGAAAGTTATAAATTTGATAGTGCTAGAGTTTCAAATACAGCATTTAAAATTTATTTAAGTAATTGCAATGGCATTGCACACAATGAAAATGAATGTGTTGAAACATCTGATGGAAGAAAATTTTATCTAGCAGGTAGATCAGATGGTGATGGGATGATAAGTGTTAAAGAAGATGGAATTGTAAGATATTATAATACATTTAATTTAACAAATTATGATGCAACAGATAACTTAAAAGTACATTTGTTTAAAGAAAATGGAGATGAGATAATTGTTGAATTAACAAAGGAAAGATAGTTTAATAAAAAAATTTAGGCAGATAATTGATTGAAAATTATCTGCTTTTATGATATAAAAAAGACAAATAGTAATTTTTTGTTATGATTGGAGGAATTTAAAATGAGAAAAATATGGAAGGAAATAACAATATTATTGATACAGTTATTTATGTTTTACATTTTTCCTTTATTTGCAGGACCAACAGATATAATTGGAATGGTATTCTTAATTTTGGTATCAACTTTTATACTTGCTATAATATTTGCTAGTATTTCAAAGGAAAAATGGAAATATATCTATCCAATAATTATATCTATATTGTTTATACCATCAGTGTTTATTTATTATAATAGTTCAGCTTTAATTCACGCAGTTTGGTATTTGGTTGATTCTGGTATTGGCTTTTTAATAGGTTTAATTATTTATAAAATAACTAATAAAAAGTAATACAAATTATATGTATAAGGAGATTTAAAAGTTATGAATAAAGAAAAATTGATATCAAAAATATTTTCAATATTAAGTCTTGTATTTGCAATTTTAACTTTGGTTGGTGGATATTTGGTAATTACTCATAAATTAGATAATGCTGGATATTCAGTTATACCAATGTTATTTACACTAATATTTAGTACATTATATAAGAATAGTAAAAAAGATAAAGAGTAATATAAATTACAAATTATAGGAGAAATAAATGATAAGAAAATTTGAAAAAAATGATATAAATCCTGTAATGCAAATATGGAAAAATGAAAATATAAAAGCTCATAAATTTATATCAAAAGAATATTGGAAAAATAATTATAATTATGTAAAAAAAATTCTACCAAATGCAGAAATATATGTTTATGTTTTAAAAGAAAATATTGTAGGATTTATAGGAATAAATGAGAATTATATTGAAGGAATTTTTATTGATACAAATAATCAATGTAAAGGAATAGGAACATCTTTATTGAATAAAGTAAAAGAAAACAGAGATAATTTGACATTAAGTGTATATAAGAAAAATATAAATGCTATCAATTTTTATAAAAATAATGATTTTATAATTACAAGCGAAAATATAGATAAAGATACAGCTGAAATAGAATACACAATGACTTGGAATAAGTAAGAGCCAAATTACAATTTAGTAATTTTAGGTGGAGGTATTTATGAAAAAGAAAATTATATTAACAATAGCATTTTTAATTAGTTTATTACCAATGTTATTAAATCAATATGGAGGAATGAAAGGTGTACAGGAAATTAGTGGTTTAATAAACTTGCTTAATCCAATAGGTATTATATCTATGCTAGTATTTTTGGCAGGAGTATGGGTGTCATTTAAGAATAAGAAAATAAATAAAATACTTGGTATATTAGGAACTATAGGAATTGTAGTTTCGGAAATATATGAGTTTTTTACTTGGTATATAAAGAATATAACAGGAAAAATGAGTATTCATAATAGTATGGAATTTGCCTTTCCAGAATTTTATGTTGGGGTAGTAATCTCTTTGATTATGATATTTGTTTATCTATGTATTGATAAAATAGTAAAAGAATAAGATGAGTACATTTGTAAGGAGAGATATCTATGGAAAATAAAACAAACAAAAAATATGATATATTGATGATTGTATGGGGATTATCATTAGGTGTAATTGAACTTTGGCTTATACATTTAGGCTTTTTTGATAGAATAAATATTCCATTTATAAAAGCACCTTATGCAAAAAATTTATTGATTTTGGCAATTATTTCATTATGCTTTAGAGTAATAACTTATTTTATACAACAACCTTATAAACAAAAACTTGAGAATAAAAATAAAATAGTGAGAAATAGACATTTGGCATTGATTTGTAGCATAATAAGTATAACGATAATGTTTTTTATACTATGGAGTATAGAAATGAGTAGTGATCCAGAAGGTTCTTTATTTTTAATACTATTTCTTACAATAGAATTTGTTTCAGTTCAAATTCCATTTTTATTACCAATTTTTTAATAGGCAATATTTTGAATAGATAGTTAGTTGATAACCATTCTTTTTGGTGATATGCAAATAAAAAAGTCAAAAGATAAATTACAATTTAAGGAGTTGATAGTATATGGATAAAGAAGTATTGTTATCAAATATAGATAAAGTTCATACTACTGAAATGGGTATTGATAGAATTAAGAAAAATCTTAAAATAGATACAAATGATGTAGTTGAACATTGTAAAAATAAAGTTTTAGACAAGAATTGTAATATCTATAAGCAAGGTAAGAATTGGTATTGTGAAATAGATAATATAAAGATAACTATTAACTCATATAGTTATACGATAATTACAGCACATACTATTCGCTAAATTACAATAAGTAGGGCAAGTAATTCAGTTGAAAATTATCTGCACATTGAGATATAATCTAAACGCAAGATAGTGATTTGTATGGTTAAAAAAGGAGTAAGTGAATATGAGAAAAAAAGAACTTAGTATAGAACAAAAAAAAGCAGATAAAGACTTAAATATTATTATATATGCTACCTTAATACCGCTAATTATTTATTTGATTTTTGGTAATGATATAATGAATTTTGCTAAAACAAGTGAAATGAATATATGGCTAAGATTTATACCTGTTATGTTGATTCAATTTAGTTTAGCTGGGTTAGGAAGTTTAATTGTTATTTGTTATAGAAAAGAAGAATTAAAAGAATATGGATTAGTAAAAAACAACTTTTTTAAAACAATAATATTATCATTAGTTGTATGTATTCCATCTATGATTTTTCTGTTAGTGAATAATGAAATAAATTCATACTTACCATTAAAAGGTTGCTTTTTTACAAGTTTATTTTTAAATTCAAATTATCCGACTAATATATTAGGATATATCTTAATAGCATTTGTCTGGGGAATTGTAGAAGGTTTTAATTATGTTGTAATATCTAAAAAAATAAACGAGAGATATATAAGCAAAAATAAGTGGTCAAATTATGGTGCTATTGTTTGTGGTATAGTTTGTGTACTAATTCATGGTATGGTGGGTTTTGATTTATATACAATTTTTGAAGCATTGACTACTTTTATAATAATTTATGGTATGTTAATAGTTAAAGAAAAAACAAATAATGCTTGGGGTTGCATATTTATATTTTTATTTTTTTGGAATGCCATATAATAAGACAAATTACAATTTGGTGATTTTTTATAGAGAAAAATAAATTATTATAATTATGAAAAATACGAATAAAGACAGCTTTTTGCTGTCTTTTAATTATAACTTTCTATATATAAAGCTTTTGCGATATAAGGAGTTATCTCTTTGAATTTGTACCAACCTGAACTTTTACTATCATTTTTTCCACCATTAGGATTAGAAATATAAACCATATCATTATCATCTGTTGCCAGTAAAACCATATAATGTGAGCTCGTTGTCCAGCGATTATCATGAGGCTGATTCCATACACAAACTAAAATAGGTCGGTTTGTTTCTAAATGCTCTTGCAATTTTTCTTTAGATAAATGAACACTATCATAGTAAAAATCTGTATTTTTAATATTAAATGTATTAGATAACTCTTTTGAAAGTATGTCATAATTTAATTTAGGATAATATTGTTGTCTAAGATCTTCTGGAGTATAATTTTTATTATATCCACTTAAAATAGTTGCAAGTGCAGTAATGCCACAGCCATTTTCTGCCATAGTACCACCCCAATATTGATTATTACTCCAAGAAGAATCAGCATTTTGTTTATATTCAGTATAAGTTTTTTTATGATTTTCAATAGTAGTAAATGTAGTAAAATAACCATCTTTATTTTTAACTTTTTCTTGACCAATTCCAGAATAATTTTTATTTATATCTTGCTTTATTGTTTTATATTCCGAAGTATTAGTTATTTTAGAAACAAATTTATTTAATCTATAAGAGATATTATTAAACGAGATATTTCTAAAAAATATAAACATTCCTAAAATTATTATTAATAACATTAATATTTTTCTTTTCTTCATTTGACTTTCTCCTTTTTCTTTTAATATATTTCTAGTATAAAACTCAGAATAAAAATAAGTTTTAAGAAATAATTAAATAAATCTTAACATTTCCTTAAAAGCAATAAGAGTGTTGGAAATATTAAAAAAATATGATAAAATATTGAAACAGAAATGAGGAAGAAAATGAATATTTTAGTATTAGATGATGAAAAAGAAATTGCAGATTTGGTGGAAGTTTATCTGAAGAATGAAAACTATAATGTTTTTAAATTTTATGATTCTAAAGAAGCAATAAAATGTATCGAAAATCAAAAATTAGATTTTGCAATTTTAGATGTAATGATAAAAGATGTAGATGGATTTGAAATATGTAAAATGATAAGAGATAAAGGACTAAACTTTCCAGTAATAATGCTAACTGCCAAAATTGAAGATAAAGATAAAATACAAGGACTAACTTTAGGAGCAGATGACTATATTACAAAACCATTTAATCCATTGGAATTAATTGCAAGAGTAAAGTCCGCCTATAGAAGATATACAAAATATAACGAAAAAAATGAAGAAAATATTATCTATATAAATGGATTAGAAATAGATCAAGACAAACACATTTGTAAATTATACGATAAACAAGTTGAATTAACACCTATGGAATTTGATATATTATTATATTTGGCACAAAAAAGAGAAAATGTAGTAAGTTCAGAAGAATTATTTGAAAAAGTATGGAAAGAAAAATATTTAGAAAATAATAATACGGTAATGGTACATATAAGGAGAATACGAGAGAAATTAAATGAAGACACAAAAAAACCAAAATTTATAAAAACAGTATGGGGAGTTGGATATAAAATTGAAAAATAAAGAATTGTTTAATGAAAAAATGAAATTGATAGGTAGTCTGATCCTTAGAATTATCATCTACTACATTGTAGCAGTAATTTTTTACATTGTAGTTTTAGATAATCTTTTAGGAAACTTTTTAGGAAATACTTTGTATAGGTTTAATTATAATTTATATGAGTGGTGTGTTTATAATAAAGAACCTATTTTTTTATTTTATATGATAATTATTTTAGTAATTGCTTTATATCGATTTTTTTCTAAAAAAGTTGATAATATAGAAAAATTATATAAATCATTTGATAACATTTTAAATGAAGAAACTCAAAACATAGAATTACCAAATGAGATGACAAGATTTTCAGAAAAATTAAATAAAATTAAATATGAGTATATTTTAAGTACAAAAAGAGCAAAAGAAGCTGAACAAAAGAAAAATGATTTAATTATGTATATGGCACATGACTTAAAAACACCGCTTACGTCAGTAATAGGATATTTATCGTTATTAAATGAAGAACAAGAAATATCAAAAAAATTACAAAATAAGTATATAAAAATAGCACTTGATAAAGCTTTAAGAGTTGAAGAACTTACTAATCAATTTTTTGAAATTACCAGATATAATTTGAATGATATACCTCTAAATAAAACAAATATTGATTTGGTAATGCTATTAGACCAATTAGTAGAAGAATTTTACCCAATGTTAGAAGAAAGAAATTTAAAATTGAATATAACTAAACCTAATATTTTAATGTATAATGCCGATGGAGATAAATTGGCAAGAGCTTTTGGAAATTTGCTGAAAAATGCAATTAGCTATAGCTATGAAAATACTACTATTACAATAAATATGATAGAAAATGAAGAAAATATTGAAATTACATTTAAAAATAAAGGAGCTACAATTCCTGAATATAAACTGGAAAGAATATTTGATAAATTTTATAGAGCAGATGAATCAAGACAAACAAATAATGGTGGAGCTGGATTAGGACTTGCTATTACAAAAGAAATAATAGAATTACATAATGGAAAAATTTGTGCAAAAAGTAATGATGAATTTATAGAATTTCAAATTGAATTGAAAAAATAATATTATAAGGTGAAAAATGAATTACAAGTTATTAGTTAGATTAGTTTGAAATATAACTAATCTTATTTTTTATAGAAATCTTACAAGAAATGTAAGATACATATTAGACAAAATATGATATAATGCTAATGGAGGTTAGCAAAATGCAAAAAATTCTAATAATTGAAGATGATGAAAAATTAAGAAAGGAGTTAGAAACCTTTTTGAATAAAAATGGATTTATAGCAACAAGTCTAAAAAAGTTTGATAATGCAGTAGAAGATATACAGAAGATACAAGCAGACTTATTATTACTAGATATAAATTTACCATATACAGATGGAGAATTTATCTGCAAAGAAGTAAGAAAAATATCTAATGTGCCTATTATAATGGTAACTAGCAGAGATAATGAAATGGATGAATTACTTTCGTTAAATTATGGTGCAGATCAATATGTAACAAAACCATATAATATTCAAATATTACTTGCAAAAATAGTTGGACTATTAAAAAGAAATCAAAATGCAGGAAATAATCCAGATAAAATAGACTGTGGAGAGTTTGTATTAAATACAGCAGGGAGAATTATAGAAAAAGAAGATAATAAGGTTGAACTAACAAAAAATGAATATAAAATATTAGAGTATTTAGTTTTATACAGACAACAATTAATATCACGAGATGAAATAATGGACTACTTATGGGAAAGTGAAGAATTTGTCGATGATAATACTTTAAATGTTAATATTAAAAGACTAAGGACAAAACTAGAAGAACTAGGAATAATAAATCAAATTGAAACAAGAAGGGGACAAGGGTATATATTAAAATGAAGTTTGGAGAATTTATAAAAGAGAAAATATTATTGATTTTTTTATTATTATTTTTAATAGTAAGTTCGGAGATATTGTTATTACCTTATACACAAATTGGAGTATTTACAAGGCTTTATATTGCAATATGTCCGATTTTAATAATTGGTATAGATATTGCTATTGAATATAGAAAAAAGAAGAATTTTTATAATGAATTAAAAAGTAATTTAGATGAATTAGCCGATAAATACTTAATATCAGAAATAATAAATACTCCAGATTTTCTTGAGGGCAAAATATTAAAAAAATCTATGCAAGAAGCTGGCAAATCTATGCTAGAAAATGTAAATACTTATAAGAGATTACAAGAAGATTATAAAGAATATATAGAATTATGGATTCACGAAATAAAAATACCAATTGCTACATCTAAATTGATTATTGAAAATAATAAAAATGAAATAACAAAAAGTATTGGTGAAGAATTAGATGAAATAGAAAATTACACAGAACAAGCATTGTTTTATGCTAGAAGTAATACAGTCAACAAAGATTATATTATTACAAAATCAAATTTGCAAGAAATAGTAAATGGAGCAATTTTGAAAAATAAAGGTGCATTACTTTCAAGTAAGACAAGTATAGAATTACACGATTTAGAACGAGAAGTATATACAGATAGCAAATGGGCAGTTTTTATAATAAATCAAATTATACAAAATGCAATTAAGTATTCAAAAATTAAAGATAGAAAGATAGAAATATATGCTATTTCAAAAAGAGAAAATGTTGTTTTATATATAAAAGATAATGGAATTGGAATAAAAAAAGGAGAAATAACAAGAGTTTTTGAAAAAGGTTTTACAGGAGAAAATGGGAGAACAATAAACAAGAAATCTACTGGTATTGGGTTATATCTATGTAAGAAATTATGCAACAAATTAGGATTAGGAATAGAATTAAATTCAGAAAAAGATATAGGAACAGAAGTAAGAATTATATTCCCTAAAAGCAGTTTTATGAATTTGTAAGTCCATATTAGTTATGGACTTATTTTCATAAATGAGAAATCTTACAAAAAATGTAATGTTATTGTAAGATAAATCGATGGCATCTATTTTAAAATGAATTTATAATGTAGATATACAAAGAATTGAAAGGAGTTTTTTAGATGGAAAATGTATTAGAGGTTAAAAACATAGAAAAATACTATGGAAACAAATCTAATTTAACAAAAGCAATAGATAATATTAGCTTTAATGTAAAAAATGGAGAATTTGTAGGAATTATGGGAGCAAGTGGCTCTGGTAAAACTACACTTTTAAATTGTGTATCTACTATTGATAGAGTAACAGCAGGTCATATCATTATAAATGGAGAAGATATTACAAAACTAAAAGGAAACAAATTAAATAAATTTAGGAGAGAAGAATTAGGATTTATATTTCAAGATTTCAATTTATTAGATACTTTAACAATTTATGAAAATATAGCTTTAGCATTAACAATTCAAAAAGTAAGTGCATCAGAAATAAATAATCGAGTTCATGAAATAGCTAAAAAGTTAGATATTTCAGGAATAATGAATAAATATCCTTATCAAGTGTCAGGAGGACAAAAACAAAGATGTGCAGCAGCGAGAGCAATAATTACAAATCCCAAAATAGTATTAGCAGATGAACCGACTGGAGCATTAGATAGTAAATCAGCAAAACAATTGTTAATGACTTTTGACTATTTACATCAAAAACTAAATACAACAATTTTAATGGTAACACATGATGCTTTTACAGCTAGTTATGCAGATAGAATTATATTTATAAAAGATGGAAAGATTTTTAATGAATTAGTCAAGGGAAATGATACAAGAAAACAATTTTTTGAAAAAATAATAGAGGTACAAACACTTCTTGGAGGTGATTTGAACGATGTTATTTAAGTTATCTATAAGAAATATGAAAAAAAGCTTCAAAGATTATGCAATTTATTTTCTAACACTAGTATTAGGTGTAGCAATATTTTATATGTTTAACTCAATAGATAGTCAACAAGCAATGCTAGAGGTATCACAATCAACAAGAGATATTATAAAACTTATGATAAATATGCTAGGGTATATATCAGTATTTGTTGCAGTAGTATTAGGGTTATTGATTGTATATGCAAATAATTTTTTAATTAATAGAAGGAAAAAAGAATTTGGAATATATATGACCTTAGGAATGGGAAAAAGGCAAATATCAAAAATAATACTTATGGAAACAATATTAGTAGGAATTATGTCATTAATTGTAGGCTTAATTATAGGTGTATTCGCATCGCAATTCATGTCTATATTAGTTGCTAAAATGTTTGAAGCAGATATGAGCAAATTTCAATTTGTATTTTCAAAAGATGCCTGTATAAAAACTGGTATTTATTTTGCAGTAATGTATGTAGCAGTAATGTTCTTCAATACAATGACAGTTTCAAGATATAAATTGATAAATCTATTGAATGCTACAAAGAAAAATGAAAAAGTAAAAATAAAAAATCCTATTATTTCTATAATTGTATTTATTGGAGCAAGTTGCTTGTTAGGATATGCTTATTGGAAAGTGACAGGAGATGTTCACTCATTAACTACAGCAGATAAATTATTACCACCAATATTAATGGGAATTATTGGAACAATCTTGGTATTTTGGTCTTTATCTGGTTTTATATTAAGAGTAGTACAATCAATAAAAAATATCTATTTAAAAGGAACAAATATGTTTGTATTAAGACAAATCAACAGCAAAATCAATACAACAGTTATAAGTATGAGTGTTATTTGCTTAATGTTGTTTATGACAATTTCAATACTATCATCTAGTTTATCATTGAGAAATACAATGCAAAGAGAATTAGTAGAAATGACGCCAGTAGATTTGAATTTATATAAAACTGCAAACTTACCAGAAAGCTATATGAAATATGGAAAAGAAGTTAGACCTACAAAAGAACAAATGGAAGATTCAAGAATACCAATTACAGAAACATTAAAAAATAATGGATTAGATATGAGCGTACTAAAAGACTTAATTGAAATACCTGTATATGCAACAAATAATTTAACATGGGAGACTTTTTGTGCGGATAAACTTGAAGAAATAAAAGCAGAATTTCCAATGCTTCGATATGATACATCCGAAATGATAGTAAAAGTATCAGACTATAATAAAATAGCAAAATTGTATGGAATTAATCAATATGAACTAAAGAATAATGAATATATTATGATTTGTAATTATGACAGTATGGAGGAATTGAGAAATAGAATTTTATCTGATGGAAGCACAATTACTATTGCAGGAAAAGAATATAAGTCAAAATATAATGAATGTAAAAGTGGTTTTATATCAATGTCAACAAGTCATACAAACACAGGAATTATATTAGTTCCAGATAATTGTGAATTGACAGAAAGCATGAAAAAGCAATATCTATTTGTTGCAAATTATAATGCAGATACTAAAGAGGGAAAGGAAGAAATAGAAAAAATATTTGTTGATGATAATTCTGAACTTTTACAAAATTTAGATAAAAATGGTTTGAATATTGACGGAACAACGAAAATAGCTCTTATGGAAGCAAGTGTAGGTCTAGCAACTATTGTAACATTTATAGCAATTTATTTAGGAATAATATTCTTGATTGCAAGTGCAGCTATTTTAGCATTAAAACAATTAACAGAAAGCTCAGATAATAAGCAAAGATATACAATTTTAAGAAAAATAGGTTGTGATGAAAAAATGATTAATAAAGCATTATTTAGACAAATTGGTATATTCTTTGGACTACCACTAATACTTGCAATTATTCATTCAATATTTGGAATACAATTTGCGATGACAGTGATGGAAGGATTAGCAAGTTCAGAAGATTTATTACCATCAATAGTTGCAACAGTAGTAATTATTGGAGCAATATATGGAGCATATTTTATAGCCACTTATCTTGGAAGTAAAAACATCATCAAAGAGGAGGAATAGTTATATGTTTATATTTAAAATTCCTAAAATGATATTTATTGGAATTATAATATTTATGGTAATATTAGCTATTTCAATAAAGATAGGTGTTACTTTACCAAAAGATGAAATATTAAATGTTTACGATAGTATTATTCAAACTTTTTCTTCGAAAGGACTTTCTAAAGATAAAGATTTAAAAGGAGAAAGAAATTTTGGAGTAGATGAATATGTAGGAACATATAAGGCTGAATATGATAATTATACAGGAACAGAAACTGTATTTGGAGGAACAGCATTACATAGAAAAAATGGAGATCATATAAAACTAACTATAAAAATAGAAAAACAAAGTGGGAATATCAATGTAATAAGTAAATTAGGAGAAAATGAATTATCACTAATAAGTGGTAATGGAGAATATGAAGATACTATTTATATAGATGGAATGAGTTACTATTTATCAACAAATTTAGATAATTTTAAAGGTAGTATTTATATTATTTCGGAATAGGAGAATTTAAAAATGGAAGATATAAAAGAAAAAATACCAATGATAATTGCAGTTATTATAGCAATAGCCATTTGTGGAATAGCATTTTATTTTATGGAATTTCATCAAGCAGTTTATTATACTAAAATAGATAATACAAGAGTAGAAAAAATTTCTGCAAATGATGATATGAAATATCAATATACTTTAGATTGTTATAATGAAAATGGAAAGATAATAGAATTAAAATTTAAAACTAGCAGAGAATTAAGAAAAAATGCTTATTTAAAATTAGAGGTAATGCTTCTAACGGGTGTTCATAGTTGGGAGGAAGTACAATATAATGAACTTCCAGACAAAGTAAAAGCAAATTATAAAGAGTAAAATTAGATGGATTATAAATTAAAATAATGCCACAGGAAGTCAGGTGGTTTGAATGAAAGTAATAAAAAAAATAATTTTTGTAGTAATATTAGTAGCAATAAGTATAAGCCTATTAGTGATAGGAAATGGCTATAATATGTATAAAGAGGCTTTAGAGCAAATGCCATTATCTAAAAAAGTAGCTAGTATAAGAGAAAAAGAAAACTATGCTAAAATTGATGAAATACCACAAATATATAAAAATGCAGTTATATCTGTCGAAGATCATAGATTTTATAAACACAATGGAATTGATATAATAGCAATTGTCAGAGCCTTTGTAAATGACATTAAAGCAATGAAATTTGTTGAGGGTGGAAGTACAATAACACAACAATTAGCGAAAAACATATACTTTACACAAGAAAAGAAAATTACTAGAAAAATAGCTGAAGTATTTATGGTTTTTGAAATAGAAAAAGAATATGATAAGAATCAAATACTGGAATTGTATTTGAACACAAGTTATTTTGGAGATGGATATTATACTGTTAAAGAAGCATGTAAAGGATATTTTAATAAGGAATTAAAAGAAATGACAGATTACGAATGTATATTATTAGCAGGTATTCCAAATGCTCCAAGTGTATATGCACCTACTAAAAATCCAGAATTAGCAATTCAAAGGCAAAAACAAGTAATGAATAAAATGGTTGAATATGAATATTTGACACAAGAAGAAGCAAATAAGATATTAGAACAAAATGGTTATTAAATAGGTTGTCAGTTGAAAAAAATATTAATAAATATTATAATTATAACAGTTTAGTAACTGTTGTAGAAATAATTGCACAACAATTTGAAATTTTAAAATGTAAAAAATTATAAATTAAAGGTTTTAAATTTATAGAATTTTTTAAAACGAACATTTGTTAATTGCAAATTTTAATGTTTGGTTTTTTAAAGTAATAATGTTAGTCAAACGATAGCTAATAAATAGCTAGTAATGATGTTAAGTCTAGTGGTTACAAGAACTTGTTGGTAGGACCTTGATAAGGGTTCTATTATTTTACTCCTATCTCTTATTGCACAAAACTTTGATGCCGCAACAGTTTTTTATATAATCATTTGATATCAAAAAATTATTTGTATTATACATTAAAAAATAGCATATAATATTATATATAATAATTTTAGAAAATTATTTTGTACTAGTTGACAATTCAAATAATAAGATGCTATAATTATTATATAAATAAATACTGCCTACTAGGAGGCAAAGAGTAAAATACCCTAGACAATCGATTAATCAGCCACCCAGTTGGCAAAGAGAAAATACACTGGTGAATAAATTTGGGAGTCTTTGTACTCCCTTTTTATTATATAAGGAGTAAGATGGAAATTATAGAAGGAAAATTATATTTTATAAAAGATAAATTTATTGAAAAGTATAATCCAAAATATCATTTAATGGAAAATAAAGAAACTGGTACAAAAAGGCCAACTTATTTTTGTTTTAGAGATAAAATTGATAAAAATATATTGTGGTTCGTGCCTATGTCTTCTAAATATGATAAATATTTAAAATTATATAATGATATCAAATCTAAAAAAGGAATAGAGCCAAATAACTTTGTGTTTGCAAGAAATTTAGCTGGAAAAAAAGCCGTTTTTTTAATTCAAAATATGTTTCCTACTTTAGAAAAATACATAGAACAAGAATATAAAAAAGCAGGAATATCAATTAAAGTTCCTAAAGCAGTAAAAGAAGAAATAGATAAAAAAACTAGAGATATTTTTGCACTTACAAATAGAGGAGTTATAGCTACATTTACTAATTTACCTGAATTTATAAATGATATTAAGAATGAATATAAGAAATGAAAGAAAACGAGGCGGTAGATAATGAAAGAATTGTTAGTTGTAATTGCCTATTTAATAATGCTAATAACAAGTAAAATAGCATCATATATAGATAATGTTAATGAAGTAAAATCAAAAACAGCAATTCAAAAATATTATTTTGAAAAAGTACATAGTGAAATTCCAGAATTTGTTGAAACTAAACCAGAACAAGAATACTTTGAAAATAGATATAAAAATTTAGATAAAGTAATTCTAGTTGGATATATAGATGGAATACCAGCAGGTTATATTATAGGATATGATAAATTTCAAGATAATAAAACTAATTTTTATTGTTGGATGGCAGGTGTTATTCCTAAATATAGAAAATCTGGGGTATTAACTGCTATGATGGAATATCTAAAAAATTGGTCAAAAGAACAAGGATATAAGAATTTAAGAATAAAAACAAGAAATACAAGACGAGAAATGTTAAGCTTTTTAGTAAAAAATAACTTTAACTTTTATGAAATTGAGGCTCAAGAAAATATTAGAGATAATAGAATTTGTTTAGAAATACACTTATAAATAAAAAGGAGAATATACAATGAAAATAATAACTATATGTGGAAGTTTAAAATTCAAAAGTGAAATGATAGCAGTTGCTGAAAAACTAGAGTTACAAGAAAATGCAGTTATAACTCCAATATATCCAACAAATAGTAATAAAGATGCCTATACAGATGAACAGGTAGATATTTTAGATAAAATGCACAAAGAGAAGATAAAAATATCTGATGCAATTTATGTTGTGAATGCTGGAGGATATATAGGAACAAGCACTAAATCTGAAATAGAATATGCAAAATCACTTGGAAAAGAAATTTTATATTTAGAGTAAAATAAATTAGTATAAATAATGAGCGAAGAAAATAAAAAAACCATAGAAGTATATAAAAAAATGCCAAAACCTATATACAGACAGGAATAAAACACGATAATAATAAACCTAATGAAGCAAGAATTAAAAAAGAAAATTTTCAAAATTTTATAAAAGAAAATATACGGAAATTATCCTAAAGGTGCTAAAATATTTGAAATTGGATCTGCAGATGGTGTAAATGCAAAATACATAAAAGATTTAGGATATAATATAACAGCGAGTGATGTTACAAAAGATTTTATATACGAAACAAAATCAAAAGGATTAGATACAATTGAGTTTAATGTATTAGAAGATGATTTTAAAGAAAAATATTCAGCAGTATTTTGTTGGAGAGTTCTTGTTCATTTATATTTAATGTAATGAACAAAGATATAAAAGATGTTGATGAAGAATGGGTAGACTTTTCAAATGAATACCATATGGGCGAAGACAGATTTTAATTCAATTGGAATTGTTGGAAGTACGGCTTATGGAATTGTATCAAAACTTCAATCTGTAATCTGGGTTGTTGGAGGTACAATAAGAACAGTTTTAACCGTTATTGTAGGACAATTTATAGGTAAAGAAAAATATAATGATTTAAATTTAGTTATGAAAAATGCAATAAAATTAATAATTGCACCAACAATAATAATACTAATATTTTTAATAATATGTTCGAAACCATTTTGTGAAGTATTTTCACAAAATGAAGATGTATTAAAAGAAGCAATGACATTTTTAAATGTAGCAACATTTTGTTTTGTTTTAGTTCCTTTATGTCAGGCTATATGTGGTTTTATTTTAGGAATTGGAAATACAAGATTTTCTTTTATTGTATCTTTAATCGCAAATGTTGTAGAAATTGTTCTTATTGTTGCAATTAATAAAATCTTTACTATTCCAATGATTGCAATTGCAATAGGTATAACTGTATGGTATGTTACATATTCTATAATTGGATCAATATATTATTATTCAAATAAATGGAAAGAAAGACAAAATCTAATAGCATTAGTGAAATACACTTATTTACAAGTAAAAAGAATACAAGCAAAACAGGTAAATGGAAAGAGTGAAGATATTGATTTAATAACAAATTTACAAGATATAATACCAGAAATAGAAATGATAAAAGGTATTATTCCATTAGACAAAACAGCTATGGTAGGCTAAATTTTCAATTTTACAGAAAAAAGCAGCAGAGTAGGGGAGCATAGTTTAATTTTTAGATATATGCAATTTTAGTAAATTTATAATTTTTAAAATTTTTAGAAAATATGTAGTAAAATATTTTGTGCAATGTTTTATCAAAAAGAATTTATATTTATATTTTTATAAAAAAATAAAAATATAAATATAAATTTTTAAAAATAATTTATAAATTTAATTTTTGAATTTATAAATTAAAATTTTGAATTTTGAAATTTAAGTTTTTAAATTTTGTTTGGTAAAATTTTATAAATCGAACATTTGTTAATTGCTGAATTTTTTATGTTTGGTTTTAAAATTCTAATTATAAATTTGTATATAATTTATATTATTAAACTTATGAAAATCAATTTTAAGCAATTTAGATAATTATTTATTTAAACTTAAAATTTTGATTTATATGTCATATCTATAAATTTGTAATTACAATTATACGAAATTTTATAACTATCTGCAGATACTAAAATATTTTTAAAAAGCCTAAAATAACGGCTTACGAGAATCGATTTTAAGCCATTTTTATATTTCAGGCATATAGTTTGTTGTCGGTAAAATACGGCAAATATGGAGAAATAGGCATTTTGAAGATTTTTGGAAAATTTATATAAAATATAATATGAAATAAAAATTATTAAGTAATAAAATTAAATTTTAAATAGAAAAATTATTTAGATGTAAAATTATAAGGATAAATTATAAAACTAATTTAAAATTGATTTTAGAAATAAATATCTGGGACTAGACTAACATTATTACAAGGAATAAATTATAAAGTAATAATGTTAGTCAAACGATAGCTAATAAATAGCTAGTAAAGCCGTTAAGGCTAGTAGTTACAAGAACTTGTAGGTAGGACTCTAAAAGTAGTTCTATTATTTTGCTCCTATCTCTTTTTGCACAAAACTTTGATAATACAAACCAAATGTCATCTGTTTTTGTGTTTATCTGGTTACATATATATTATATAGTGTAATTGATAAGGTCACAAAAGATGTAATTACTGAGGAAATAGGAGAAAAAACACTAGAGGAAATAGAAGAAGATTTAAAAAAATTGTACATATTTTAAAAACATGTATAATTTTTTTGATTTTTATACATTTTTATTGAAAAATGTATACTATTTTAATATCAGTATATAATAAATATTGCCACTTCCCATTTTTAAAAATATTTGATTTTTGGGAAGTGATATGATATAATATTTTTGAGGTGAAAAAATATGAAATTATTAAAGAGAGAATATCTTAATACTCTAATTGAAGTAATGGGGACTCCTGATATAAAAGTTATTACTGGAGTAAGAAGAAGTGGAAAATCTAAATTATTAGAGCTTTTCAAAGAATATATAATAAATAATGTAAAAAATTACAATATAATAGATATAAATTATAACTCATTGGATTTTGAAAACTTAAAGGAATATCATAAATTGAATGACTATGTAGAACAAAGATATAAAAAAGGGATGAATAATTTTGTATTAATTGATGAAGTACAAATGTGTGAAGGATTTGAAAAAACAATAAATAGTTTACATGCAGAAGAAAAATTTGATATATATATAACTGGTTCCAATGCCTTTCTATTAAGTAGTGATTTAGCCACATTGTTCACTGGAAGAACATTTGAAATTGAAGTTTATCCATTTTCTTTTAAAGAATATCTTGATTATTTTAAATATAGTGATATTGATAATGCATTTAATAACTATGTAATGGAAGGGGGAATGTCAGGTTCATATTTATATAATTCAATAGAAAAAAAATACGATTACTTAAATGATATATATAATACTCTAATAGTTAGAGATATTTTTGAAAGAAATAAAATAAAAGATGAAAAGTTAATGAGTTCGATAAATGACTTCCTTATGGATAATATATCTAATAGAACGTCATTAAGAAATGTTTCCAATTCGTTAAATAATTGTAATCTAGAAACAAATCATAAAACGGTTGGAAACTATATTGAATATTTATGCGAGGCATTTGCCTTTTATAAAATAAGCAGATATGATATAAAAGGTAAAAAATATTTAAATAGTGACGAAAAATATTATTTATCTGATCATGCATTTAGATATGCTCGTTTAGGTACAAAATCTTTAGATTATGGTAGAGTATATGAAAACATTGTTGCAATTGAATTACTAAGAAGAGGATATGAAGTATATACGGGAATATTATATAATAAAGAAGTAGACTTTATAGCATTAAAAAGAAACGAAAAAATTTATATTCAAGTTTCAGATAATATAGACTATGAAGATACCCTAAAAAGAGAAGTAGAGCCATTACTACAGATTAAAGATGCATATCCTAAGATGATAATTGCTAGAACAAAACATGAGGATTATCAATATGAAGGAATTCAAATCTGTGATATCGCCAATTGGCTTTTGAAATAAGGCAGATTTTAAATAAATAATAAAATCCTTATAGTTTTAATAATCATTTAAACTATAAGGATTTTTATTACAGATAAATCTTTTTACAAAATTGAATACAACGTATATATTCTACGCTGTATATCTTTTGAAAGTGAAGAATAAATAAATTTATCTGCTGAAGTACATGGTTTAATAACTCCCATACTTTCTACTTTAAAAAGAATATTTAAAGAGGAGCCATCATCAAATGGTATTATAGCCCGATAAACCTTTCCTTCAATTTGATATACTTTAGTATTACTTAGTAGTGTTTTTGATTCTTTCATAGCAAATAGATATCCTTTCTCTAATATATGAAATCATAAGTTACATAAAAATTATAACATATATTAATTAAAAATTCAATAAAAAGTAAAGAATAGGAAAATGCTTGTATTTTACATAAAAATATAGTATAATATCAACACAAAGTGTAACGTATAAACATTCTATAAAACAAATGTATATAGGAGGAAAATTTTTATGTCTAATATTCTAATTGGAATTATTGCAATTTTATTTGTTTATCTCATTGAGATAGTTGTATGTTTTGTAGCTATTAGATTAGTAAACAAAGTTACCAATAAAACGAAGCTGGATTGTAGAAATACATACATATCGTCAATACGGACTTTGCATGTGGTAGCATTAATTGGAGTTATTTATTTTGTCCCACTGGTTGCCCTAGTAATTTGCTTGGCTTTTAATTCTCTATTAATAGGACCAATTATTTTACTGATTTTAGGGTCAACAGTATTTGTAACTAATAAAATTATAATACCTGTTTCTGAAAGCAAGCATATACAATTAGTCGAAAAATACTATGGAAAAGATTCAAAATATGCAAAGTTTTTAATTGAAGAACAGCAAAAAAGACAGTAATAGATTGGAGGTCATAGATTATGGCCTCTAATTTATTTTATGATTAAAAATTATAAAAATAGACTTTTTTCATTTATTAAAAAACTACTTATTAGTAGGGAATAGGAAAATAGGCTATTTCAAAAATATCAAATTTTAATAATTATAAAATCTAAAAAAAGAAGTATTTACAAAATAAAAAAATCATTATAAAAATTTGAAATA
>OLPN01001361.1_pt1 | contig 22164 bp, 15 predicted proteins | sample 1672601 | NCBI WGS metagenome assembly OLPN01 (sample SAMEA3136704, study PRJEB25190) | human gut metagenome | reverse complement strand
CCTTCGGGAGTAAGACCCCTTGAAGACTACAAGGTAGATAGGGCAGAGGTGGAAGTGTGGCAACACATGGAGCTGACTGTTACTAATCGGTCGAGGGCTTAATCAAATGTCACGATGAGATCGTGATAAGGCGACATATGAGCGAAGCGAGTATGTTGGCATTAAAGAATTTAGAAAGTCTAATAGTATGTTGGCATTAAAGAATTTAGAAAGTCTAATAATCTGTATGAAGTTTTGAATGTATAAAGTTATAAAGAGTACAAATAATCGTCGAACAGTTTGTTCGGCGTTTTTGTTATACAGAGGAATACATATGACATTACAACAACTACATCAGGTAATTACAATTGCAGAAAGTAAATCTATGAATGAGGCAGCGAAGAAACTTTTTGTTTCACAGCCCAATCTTTCGTCCGTTGTGAAGGAGTTGGAGGAAGAAGCAGGAGTGACCATTTTTGTGCGTTCCAATCGTGGAATTGTGATTACGCCGGAGGGTGAAGAATTCTTAGGCTATGCCAAGCAGGTGGTCGAACAGTATCGGCTTCTGGAAAAGCGATATATGGATGGAGAGGTAAAAAAGAAATTTTCAGTATCCATGCAGCATTATTCCTTTGCGGTGAAAGCATTTGTAGAGATGGTGAAGTCGGTAGGAATGGAAGAATATGAGTTTGCGATTCATGAGACACAGACGAACCAGGTCATAGAGAATGTCCGTAGCATGAAGAGTGAACTGGGAGTTTTGTTTTTGAGTGAATTTAATGAGGCTGTATTGCAAAAGCTATTTAAGGAAAATGGCCTGATATTTGAAGAGTTATTTAGCTGTGACACATATGTTTACATGTGGCGGGAACATCCGCTGGCAAAACAAAGTATGATATCTATGAAACAGTTAGAGGATTATCCTTGTCTTGCTTTTGATCAGGGAAAGAACAATTCTTTTTATTTTTCTGAAGAGATGAAAAGCACATATGAATATAAGCGAATCATCAAGGCGGATGATCGTGCGACCATGTTAAATCTCATGGTGGGATTGAATGGGTACACATTATGCTCAGGTATTATTTCCGAAGAGATTAATGGGGATGATTATGTGGCAATTCCGCTCAAAGAGTCAGAAAAAATGCGGATTGGTTATATTCGACATAAAGGAACGAATCTGAGTCGTTTAGGGGAAATTTATCTGCAGGAATTGCGTAAAAATGGGAAAACGATTAAATAAATAACGGATAAAATTTGATAAAAATACTTGATATTGTGGTTAAACAGGCACCTTTTTAGCTAAAATGCATAGTATGATGAATGAGAAACTTCAAATTCAATCAAATATAGTATATTTGGAATGCATGATGGGGCAATATCTGTCGAAATGCTGCAAAATCCGTCAAAATACAAGTATTGTGTACGTTTGACATATGGAAACAAAAGTGGCATAATCCACAATAATGTAGTAAAACATTAGGAGTTGTTTAATTAGAAAGTAGGTGTTGAATTATGTATGAAACAGTAAAAGTAATTCGATTATCAGACATGAAAGATGTAAAGGATTTTGTTCGGGCTGCAGGAGATTGTGATTTTGATATTGACGTAAAATACAACCGGACAATCATTGATGCAAAGTCATTGCTTGGAATGATTGGTTTGGGTTTGCAGAATGATCTTCAGGTATGCTATGGTGGAAAAAACGAGAATTTCGAGAATCTGGTCGATAAGTTTTCATTAGCATAAAGCAAAAAGATAAATAAAATAGAACAAATGAATATAGAAGAAATTCTATTCTGAAAGTATTCGGAGTAGAATTTCTTTTTTTATGCAATAGTTAACACAAATGATATAATAATAAATGCTATAATATTATAATATTTAAGAAAGAACAGGAAATGGAGATAGAATTATTTCGATGGAAAAGGTGACGGAATCCGGCATACAGGAACTGCATATTTCGGTGCGAAATCTTGTGGAGTTTATATTGCGAGGTGGAGACATTGATAATAGAAGCAGCCGTATGGTGCAGGAGGCCATGTTAGAGGGCGGTAAAATTCATAGGAAAATTCAAAATAGCATGGGAAGTTCCTACACAGCGGAAGTTCCATTGAAGATAGAACGAATCGAAGAATCGTACGTTCTTGTGGTAGAGGGCAGGGCCGACGGAATCGCTTTTGGAGAATTTGTTGCAGACGAACCGGCAAAACAAACAGAAGAACAGAGACTGCTTGAGAAACAAAAGGATGAAATGCAAATTGGGGAGCAGCTTTGGTATATCGACGAAATCAAAGGCGTGTACCGGAATCTGGCATCCATGGAACAGCCGGTATATGTACACAAGGCGCAGGCAATGTGTTACGCGTACATATATGCTCTGCAAAATCATCTGGATCGCATCGGTGTGCAGATGACATATTGCAATCTGGATTCGGAAGACATACGGTATTTTCGGGAGATTTGGGAATGGGAAGATCTTTACGACTGGTTTGAGCATTTGATTGCGGAATATAAGAAATGGGCGGACTGGCAGATTGCCTGGCGCCAAAAAAGGCAGGAGAGCATTGCACAGCTGGAATTTCCGTATCCTTACCGGGAGGGACAACGTAAGCTGGTGGCGGATGTGTATCGGACGATTATACGGCGAAAGACGCTTTTTATCCAGGCACCTACAGGAGTCGGTAAGACAATTTCCACAATTTTTCCGGCTGTAAAAGCAGTGGGCGAGGGACTGGCAGACCGCATTTTTTATTTGACGGCAAAGACGATCACGGCCACGGTTGCGAAAGAAACATTTCAGATTTTAAGAGAACATGGATATCAGGCGAAGATTATTCAGCTGACAGCAAAAGAAAAGTTGTGCATGTGTGGGGAAGATGGCACGGAGGCGTTAGAATGCAATCCTGTGAATTGTCCGTATGCGAAAGGACATTATGACCGTGTGAATGATGCGGTGTATGATCTGCTGCAAAATTCGGATTTGTTTACACGCGAGGAAATATTGGTGCAGGCACAAAAGTATCAGGTGTGTCCGTTTGAGATGAGTCTGGATGTGGCCACCTGGGTGGACAATATATTGTGCGATTATAATTATGTGTTTGATCCAAATGTGTATTTGAAGCGCTTTTTTCAGGAGGGAATCAAAGGCGATTACATTTTTCTGGTGGATGAGGCGCATAATCTGGTGGACCGGAGCCGGGAGATGTACAGCGCGCAATTATATAAGGAAGACATGCTTGCAGTCAAACGAATCATGAAGCCGCACAATTTCATGATTGCGAAGACTTTGGACAAATGTAATAAAGCGATGCTGGAGTTTAAGCGTGTGTGTGAGACGTATGAAGTGCATGAAAGTGTGGGGGTGCTGACGTTTCATCTAATGCGGCTTGCTTCGCAACTGGAAGAATTTTTTGAAAAACCGCGCGAATTTCCAGAGAAAAAGGAAGTGTTGGACTTTTATTTTGAAGTGCGCAATTTCCTTAATATATATGAACTTGTGGATGAGCATTATGTCATATACACGCAGATGGAAGAGGACGGGCGTTTTATGATTAAGCTTTTTTGCGTGGATCCGTCGCTGAATCTGCAGAAATGCATTGACAAGGCAAATGCCACGATATTTTTCTCCGCGACACTTCTTCCGATTAATTATTACAAACAGATTCTTTCGACGAAAGAAGACAATTATGCGATATATGCGGAGAGTACCTTTGCGGAGAGCCAGCGGCTGCTCGCTTTTGCGCCGGATGTAAGTACGAAATATACCAGGCGGGGACCGGCGGAGTATATGCGTATCGCGCAGTATATACAGGCGGCTGTAGAAGGCAAAGAGGGAAACTATATGGTGTTTTTCCCTTCTTATAAAATGATGCAGGATGTATATGAGGTGTTTCACCGTTTAGTGGAGGGCGAGGCTGCTATAGATGGAAGATATGGCAGAGACGGGAAAAAGCAAATTCTGGAAATTTGTATGCAGACCAGCAATATGCAGGAACAGGAACGCGAACAGTTTCTGCAGATGTTCGAACAGGAGCGGGATGGAAGTCTGGTTGCTTTTTGCGTGATGGGTGGAATTTTTTCGGAAGGAATCGATTTGAAAAATGATAAACTGATCGGAGCCATCATTGTGGGAACAGGATTGCCACAGATCAGCAATGAGCGGCAGATTTTGAAAGATTACTATGATGAGCGTGGAATGTCGGGCTTTGATTATGCGTTTCGTTATCCGGGAATTAACAAGGTGCTGCAGGCAGCGGGACGCGTGATCCGGACGCAGGAAGATCGAGGAATCATATTGCTGCTGGACGAACGGTTCCTGCAGGCAGATTATGTGCCGCTTTTTCCAAGAGAATGGCGGGAACGCAAGGTGTGCAATTTAAAGCAGATGAAGGAGGAAGTAGAAAGATTCTGGAAAGAAGTAAAGTAGAAATTATGGAGAAAGCAATAAAAAACCGGGTGCATCAGAACAGTGATGCATCCGGTAATAATTTGAGAAATTCTTCGGTGGATGCGGATATGGGCAGCGTTGTGTTGGCGGATACAACAATCTGTCGTGTCGGCATCTTTTCTTTTGTGCGAAGAACAAAGAGATCATTGGATTCACGTGAGAGACAGAAGTCCGGGATGAAAGCAATGCCGAGGCCAATGCGGGCCATATCGATCAGCAGGTCATTGCTGCTTAACTCGACCTGGGGAATCAGTTCAAGCTGATGCTGCAAAAACAGGTTGTGCAGAAACTCACTGGTGGTACTGTTGCGGTCAAGCATCATGATCGGATACTGCTGTAACTCCTCGAACGGAATCTCCTGTTGCTTGAGGTTAAAGTAAGCAGGGTTTGCGATAAACACATCGGAAAAATTACATACCGTCTTTTGAATGTATGCATGATTCAGATGAGAATTCGGAAAGTTTGTCACAATCAGATCGACTTTACGCTGCTCTAAAAGATTTACACACTGGATAGAAGTCGCATTCGTGATTTTGATCGGAACGTTCGGGAACGCCTTATGAAACTGCTTTAAATAAGGAAGCAGAAAGTAGCGGCAGATCGTATCGCTTGCGCCGATATGTAACTGTCCAAGACCGAGTGTACCGGAATCTAAAAGCTGGCTTTCACCGCGGGAAATCAGATTCATGGCAGGCTCCACATGTTTTAAAAGAAGAGAACCGGCCGGAGTCAGCTGCACTTTTTTGGTGCTTCGGATAAAAAGTGACTGCCCCAGTTTTTTCTCCAATGTCTTGATCGACTGGCTGACGGCCGATTGCGAAATGAAAAGCTTCTTGCTGGCATCCGAAAAGGACAGCGAAGTAGCTACATAATAAAAGACTTTGTATAGTTCATAATTGATATCCATGAGAATCCCCTTTGTGATTATTTATAACATATTATACTTATTATAAGACCTACTAATAAATGTGTCAATTTAGAATTATAAATTAAGGATTCCATAAGAAAATTTGTGTAAATTGAACGAGGTAAAAAATCGTTGTATAAGGTACAATAAGAGAGTATATTGCAAAAAGAAAATTGAGGAGAAAAGACATGAAAGAAAAGTTACAATTTCCACAGGCAGTACGCCGGATTTTTTGCGTACTGTTAGCACTTGTAATGCTTGTAACGGTAGTGGCGCAGCCACAGGAGACGTATGCAGCAAGCAAGAATCCTTACTATATTCGTATCAACCGTCAGCAGAACTGTGTTACGATTTACAAATTAGACAAGAAAGGAAAATATACGATTCCGGTCAAGGCGATGGCTTGTTCGGTTGGTGTGAACAATGCGACACCGACAGGAACATTTCCCCTGTCTACCAAATACCGTTGGCATGCGCTGATGGGATCTGTATATGGACAGTATTGTAGCAGAATCACAGGTGGGGTTTTGTTCCATTCGGTATTTTACAGCACGACAAATCCGGGCACGCTTGCATACAATTCCTACAATCGTCTGGGAACGACTGCGTCCCATGGATGTGTGCGCCTGAACGTTGCAGATGCAAAATGGATCTATGACAATTGCCCAAGCGGAACACTTGTAAATATTTATGATTCGAACAATCCGGGACCACTCGGAAAACCTACACCGGTGAAGATTGATGTCAATAGCAAATACAGAGGCTGGGATCCGACTGATCCGAACGAGAACAACCCATGGAGAAAGATGGCTCCAAAGATTACCGGCACTAGAAATATTACCGTAGAGCGTCTTGCAAAAGCACCAAATATGAAAAAAGGTGTAACAGCAACCGATTATAAAGGAAAAACGGTCAAAGTAACCATGTCTGGCAAGATCAATATGAAGAAAGCCGGCAAATACAGAATTACATACAAGGCAAAGGATTCTCTGAGCAATGTGACAACCAAATATAGCTACGTAACGGTAAAGGATACCAAGAAGCCGGTTGTCAAAGCAAAGAAGAAAACACTTACCGTCAAGGGAAATCTTTCCGAGAAAAAGCTGATGAAGCTGATTCGCCAGAATGTGAAAGCAACAGACAGCAAGGAAAAATTATCCAGCAAGTATGTAACCGTAAGTGCAAAGACATTGCTGAAGGCAATGAAGAGTAAGAAGTACGGCACATATAAGGTAACTGTGGTTGCAAAAGACAAGGCCGGAAATAAATCCAAGAAGATTACCATCAAGGTGAAATATGTAAATCCAAATCCGAAACCAAGTAAGCCGGACGACAACAAAACGGATGATAATAAAAAGGATGACAACCAGAAGCCGGACGACAACAAAACAGATGATAGTACCAAAGATGACTCCAGCACCGGAGACGACACAAACGAAGATGGTACAAACAAAGATGACACAGACAAAGACAACACAGACGAAGACAACACAAACCAAGACAATACAAGTAAAGACAACACAACAAACAGTTCCGACACAACAAACGGAACACAAAAGTAATTAACAAAAAGCCACAGCAGGGCAGAAACAGAATTTTGCCCGCCTGTGGCTTTTTCCCGTATCAGGTGTTTGTTGGCCGGTCGTAAACAAAAAATATTATAAATAAGACTTGGTAATAAACATAGTTAGTTATATTAATTTTACTAATTGTGATAAATAAGATATACTGTTCACATAGCGTAATACGTCAGAAATTTTACAGACAGAATAAGGAGGACCATTTCATGGGCAACGTACGTCGTGTATATGTAGAAAAGAAACCAGACTTTGCAGTAAAGGCAAAGGAACTGAAGCATGAGGTAAAGCATTATCTTGGAATCGCAGCAGAAGGAGTTCGTGTGCTGATTCGCTATGATGTGGAAAATGTATCAGATGATACTTATAAGAAAGCATTGCAGACAGTATTCTCTGAGCCTCCGGTCGATGATATATATGAAGAAGAGTTCGATGCAAAGGGCGGCAAAGTATTTTCCGTTGAGTTCTTACCGGGACAGTTCGATCAGAGAGCCGATTCCGCAGAGCAGTGTGTGAAGCTTTTGAATGAGGAAGAGGAGCCAATCATCCGCAGTGCAACCACTTATGTAATCAATGGAGATATTACAGAGGATGAATTAGAGGCCATCAAGAAGTACTGCATCAATCCGGTAGACTCCAGAGAGACAGGCGCACAGAAGCCGGAAACACTGGTGCAGAATTTTGAGGAGCCGGCAGATGTTGCTATCTTTGACGGATTTATCGATATGGCAGAGGCACAGTTAAAGGAATTATATGATTCATTGAATCTTGCCATGACATTCAAGGATTTCCTTCATATCCAGAATTACTTCAAGGGTGAAGAGAAGAGAAATCCATCCATGACAGAGATCCGCGTGCTCGACACATACTGGAGCGATCACTGCCGTCATACCACATTCTCAACAGAACTTAAGAATGTCAAGTTCGACGAGGGCTTTTATCAGGCACCAATCAAGAAGACATATGAGGATTACCTCAATACACATAAAGAAATGTACAAAGGCCGTGACGACAAGTTTGTCTGCCTGATGGATCTGGCACTTCTTGCAATGAAGAGACTCAAAGCAGAAGGAAAGTTAGATGATCAGGAAGAGTCTGACGAGATCAATGCATGTTCCATCGTCGTACCGGTAGAAGTAGATGGAAAGACAGAGGAATGGCTTGTAAATTTCAAGAACGAGACACATAACCATCCGACAGAGATCGAGCCATTCGGTGGCGCAGCAACCTGTCTTGGTGGAGCAATCCGTGATCCGTTATCCGGACGTACTTATGTATATCAGGCAATGCGTGTGACAGGAGCCGCAGACCCTACCGTATCTGTAAAAGATACACTTGAAGGAAAGCTTCCACAGAAGAAAATCGTTCGCGAGGCAGCCAGAGGATACAGTTCTTATGGTAACCAGATCGGACTTGCAACCGGATATGTCAAGGAAGTATATCATCCGGATTATGTAGCAAAGCGTATGGAAATCGGAGCCGTCATGGGTGCAGCACCTAGACGTGCCGTACAGAGACTGACTTCCGATCCGGGAGACAAGATCATCCTTCTCGGAGGACGTACCGGACGTGACGGAATCGGTGGAGCAACCGGATCATCCAAAGCACACAATACAGAGTCTACTTCCGTATGTGGCGCAGAAGTACAGAAAGGTAACGCACCAACCGAGCGTAAATTACAGAGATTATTCCGCAGAGAAGAAGTCAGCCACATCATCAAGAAATGTAATGACTTCGGAGCAGGCGGTGTGTCTGTTGCAATCGGTGAATTAGCAGACGGACTTCGTATCGAATTAGATAAAGTTCCAAAGAAATATGCCGGACTTGATGGAACAGAGATCGCAATCTCTGAGTCCCAGGAGCGTATGGCTGTCGTTGTAGCACCACAGGATGTGGAGCAGTTCCTGGCATATGCAAAAGAAGAAAACTTAGAGGCAACCGAGGTTGCAGTTGTTACCGAGGATCCTAGACTTGTCCTTGAGTGGAGAGGCAAGGAAATCGTAAATATCTCCCGTGCATTCCTTGATACCAACGGAGCACATCAGGAAGCAGACGTTGAAGTAGAGATGCCGGTAGAGGCAGACAACTTCTTCAGGAAAGTTGAGCTTCCAAAGGTAGCCGATGCAGTAGAAAAAGGCGATAACAAAGCAGCATGGCTTGCAATGTTAGGTGACCTTAATGTATGTTCCCAGAAGGGACTCGTGGAGATGTTCGACGGTTCCATCGGAGCAGGCAGTGTGTACATGCCATATGGTGGACGTTATCAGCTGACCGAGACACAGAGCATGGTTGCAAAACTTCCGGTTCTCAAAGGAAAATGTGATACTGTGACGATGATGTCTTACGGATTTGATCCATATTTATCATCCTGGAGTCCATACCACGGTTCCGTATATGCCGTACTTGAGTCACTTTCCCGTATCGTGACAGCCGGCGGCGATTACAAGAAAGTCCGTTTTACATTCCAGGAGTACTTCCGCAGAATGAACGAGGATCCAAAGCGCTGGAGCCAGCCGTTCGTAGCACTCCTTGGTGCATACGATGCACAGATCGGATTCGGACTTCCATCCATTGGTGGAAAAGATTCCATGTCCGGAACCTTCAACGATATTGATGTACCGCCAACACTCGTATCTTTTGCTGTTGATGTGGCAAAAGAACAGGATGTCATCACACCGGAATTAAAGAAAGCCGGAAACAAACTCGTACTGTTTACCATTGATAAGAATGAGTATGATCTGCCGGTATATGAGAAAGTTATGGCATTGTATGACAGTATCCATACACTGATCGGTGAGGGTAAGATTTTATCCGCATACGCTTTGGACGGAAAGGGACTGGCAGCAGCAGTCAGCAAGATGGCGTTCGGTAACAAGTTAGGTGTCACCGTAGAAGACAGTGTCAGCGCAGATACCTTATTTGCACCGGGATTCGGTAATATCGTAGCAGAAGTATCCGAGGATGCGCTTGCTGCTGTATTGGAAAAAGTTCCGGGTGCAGCAGTCGTTGCAACCGTAAATGATACACAGAACTTCAATTACAAAGACATGTCTATCAGTATGGAAGAAGCACTGAACACATGGACAGGTACTTTGGAGCGTGTATTCCCAACCCGTGCAACCGAAGAAAAAGAAGAAGTAAAGACAGATGTATTCGACACAAAAGAAATATACATCTGCAAGAATAAAGTAGCAAAGCCAACCGTATTCATTCCGGTATTCCCGGGAACCAACTGTGAGTACGATAGTGCAAAGGCATTCGAGAGAGCCGGCGCAAATACAATTGTTAAAGTATTCAAGAACCTGAGTGCAGCCGATATCCGTGATTCCGTCGATGAGTTCGTCAAGGCAATCGATCAGTCACAGATCATCATGTTCCCGGGTGGATTCTCCGCAGGAGATGAGCCGGAAGGATCTGCAAAATTCTTTGCAACTGCATTCCGCAACGCAAAGATGACAGAGGCAGTCAACAAGCTGCTCACAGAAAGAGACGGACTTGCACTTGGTATCTGTAACGGATTCCAGGCACTGATCAAATTAGGACTGGTACCATATGGTGAAATCCGCATGCAGACAGAGGATTCTCCAACACTGACATACAACACCATCAACCGCCATATCAGCAAGATGGTTTACACAAAGGTAGTAACCAACAAGTCCCCATGGCTGCAGAAAGCAACTTTAGGACAGACTTACTGCAACCCGGCATCTCATGGTGAGGGACGTTTCGTAGCTCCGAAGGAGTGGTTAGACAAGCTGTTCGCAAACGGACAGGTTGCAACACAGTATGTCAACGAAGCAGGACAGCCAACCATGGATGAAGAGTGGAACGTCAATGGTTCCTATATGGCAATCGAAGGAATCACAAGTCCGGATGGCCGTGTACTTGGAAAGATGGCACACAGTGAGCGCCGCGGTGATCATGTAGCAATGAACATTTACGGTGAGCAGGATATGAAGCTGTTCGAGTCCGGTGTAGAGTACTTTAAGTAATTATCACAATAAGTTGTTCTCCAAATAGAAAATTACAAAGAGATCTCGTAGAAATGATGCATGTTTCTATGAGGTCTTTTTGTTTATGGGAAAAATTGGAGAAGAAAAATGGAACCCGATTATACAGTATGACACCATTTTTTCTTAGCTAAATTTATTGATGAAATCGTACAAAAACGATATAATAATAGTACGAAAAATGGAAAAACTATATTCACTTACAAGAATACTGGAAGTGACAGAGAATGACTTTATAGAAGCTTTAAGATCTTCCATCAGTGACTATGAGGATGCTGTTGTTAAATATATGATAGGGGGAATGTTGGAATGAACAGGATCATGCTTCCAGTCGGAATGAGTAGTTTTACAGAAATATGCCGCAACAACTATTACTACATTGATAAGACAGGTTTGATTCAGGATCTGTTGGAAAAAGATTTTTCATCCGTAACCCTGATTACAAGACCTCGTCGGTTCGGAAAAACACTTGCGATGAGTATGTTGTCGGCTTTTTTTGATATTCGGGGAAAAAATGAAAAATTATTTGAAGGTTTGTATATTGCAACACAGAAAGAATTGTGTAAAAAATGGATGAATCAATATCCGGTTATTTTTTTATCCATGAAAAATATAGATGGACTTCGATTTGAATCAGCCTATGAGATGCTCACCTTAGAAATTGCAGATTTGTACAAGCAACATTCTTATTTACTGGATTCCGATATGATTGATACGGATGACAAAGTTATTTTCAGCAGAATCAAAGAAAATCTTGCTTCGGATGCTGAAATAAAGAAATCACTGCTGTTACTCACCAGAATGATGAAATCCTACTATCAGAAGCCGGTTATTATGCTTCTGGATGAGTATGATGTACCGATTGCAAAAGCAGAAGAAAAAAATTATTATGCGCAAATGCTTGATGTAATCAGTACAATGCTTGGCACTGCTTTGAAGGACAATGAAGCTTTACGATTTGCTGTTATTACGGGATGCCTGCGCATCACGAAAGAAAGCATTTTTACCGGAGCCAACAATTTTGTGACAGATACGATTTCTGACAATCGGTATAATGAATATTTTGGGTTTACCCAATCAGAGGTTCAAACCTTACTTTCCGATACCGGATGTCAGGCATATGCAGAGAAGATACGTGAATGGTACGATGGATATCACTTTGGAGATCTGGATATTTATTGTCCATGGGATGTATTAAACTATATTCGTGATTTACAAAGCGATAATACCGCTATTCCACAGAGTTATTGGAAGAATACGAGTGGCAACACCATCATTCGTTCATTTATTGATTATGCCGGAACAAGTATTACAAGAAAATTAGAAACCTTGTTGGAGGGTGGTTATATTGTTCAGAAAATAGAGGAAGATCTCACGTATGATTATCTACATTCGTCGGAAAATAATCTATGGTCGGTTTTGTATCTTACAGGATATTTAACAAAGGTTTCCGGTTCTGGGGTTATGGGGCTGAGAAACAATGGGGAAGTCGCTCTCACAATACCAAACCTGGAAGTAAAAGAAATCTTTGAGTCAACAATCATGAGATGGTTTGATGACAATGCAAAGATTTGGAATCGCGAGCAGCTGTTTACAGCAGTATGGAATGGTGATGCGCAGAGAATTACGGAGGAATTGAACAAATTGCTTCGCAGAACAATCAGTTATCATGATTATCGTGAAGATTTCTATCATGCATTTCTTGCCGGAATTTTCACGGGAGCCGGATACATGGTCGAATCCAACCGTGAGCATGGGGAAGGACGAAGCGATATTGTTATCTACAATCCGGTGGCAGGACAGGTTGCCATATTTGAAGCCAAGTATACGCACAAACTGGAAAACCTTGCATCGGATTGCGACAGGGCGATCGCACAGATCGATGATCGGATGTATGCGAAAGAATTTGAGGCTGAATACGATCAGGTATTATGCTATGGAATTTCTTTTTTTAAGAAAAGATGCATTGTGAAAAAGAAATAATATAATCAGTTTTATCATTTAACCAATTGCCAAGAATATAGACCTGGTTCGTAATTAGGGAAAAATTATCAAAAGAAGGGCTTATAGAGAGAAGCCGGAGGACACAGAAGGAATAAATATGGCAAAAGGTAAGAATGTTAACACCAGAAAGAAAACGGTTAACAAGGATCATATGGGCGTCACAAGTATTGCAAACCAGTTAAAGGATATGGCAGGAAGCCTTGAAAGAGATCTGCGTTTCTTCCATATATAATAAGAAGAAACTAATTCAAATCTAAGAAATCTATTGGGAAAAGAGTCCTTTTTATGTTAAAATAGCATGAAAAGGCTCGTTTTTTTTATATGCAGTTGAAATAGTTGTAATTTGTGAAAAAAATCTTAACAACTTAAGAAAATATTAAAAAGTTTTTTCAACAAAATGCGATTTTTAGGTTGCAAAGACACAATACTTGGTGTATTATTGTCACGTAGAGTAGTTAAAATAGTACTGCTAAAAGAAAAGTACGAGAACTGATTAGCAACTATTGGAGCTATGGAAACTGAAACTGAAAAGATAGGTTTCAGACAACCTTACAATTACAGATACATACAGAAGCTGAGATCCGTTAGGAGCAGCTTGCTGAATTTGATGCTGAACTATCAATGTTGGATTTAGCTCTACGCGACTTTGAGGGTTCGAGGCTTCAATCGAAAGATTTATGTGTTTGTAGATGATGCTGGCGATGAGTATTTACTCGAGGAGGTCGGCGGAGGCAATTAGCAATGTCGTTGGAACGGATGGATCGTCCGCAGCGAGTCAAAAGTGAAGATGGCTGAACTTAAACGTGTGAGGCAAACAAGTAGAATTCTGATGGAGGTTGATCAAAAAAGGAAAGAGAGGAAAAGACATGAAGACATTCAAAAAAGTGTTAGCTTCAACTCTTGCTGCTGCAATGGTTGTTACAGCTTTACCTGTAACTCCTGCAAATGCTGCTGCAGCTCCAAAGCTTAGCACAACAAAGGCTGCCGTATATGTAGGTCAGTCTAAGACAATCAAAGTTACAACTCCAAAGACTTGGAAGAGCGTAAAAGTTAAAGCTACTACAAGCAAGAAGAGCGTAGCAAAAGTTAAGGCTTCTAAGAAGAAGGTTACTGTTAAGGCTGTTAAGGCTGGTACAGCAAAAGTTACTGTTAAGGTAACTGGTAAGAAGTCTGGTAAGGCTGTAAAGAAGACATTAAAGGCTACTATTACAGTTAAGAATCCATCCCTTACATTAAAGGCAGCTAGCGCAGTTGCAGTTGGTGCTAAGGAAACTGTTAAGGCAACAGTTAAGCCTGCTTCAACAAAGGTTACATTCTCATCTAGCGATGATGCAATTGCAACAGTCGATGCAACAACAGGTGAAGTTACTGGTGTTAAGACTGGTGAGGTAACAATTACCGCTAAGGCTGGCAAGACAACAAAGACTGTTAAGATGGCAGTTAAGAATTTTATTCTTCAGTCTGTAAAGCAGACAAAGGCAAATACATTAGAGACTTCTATTCTTGGAACAACAAAGGATATCAAGACAACTGATGTTAAGATTACCAACACTGCAAACCAGAATGCAATTGCTGTCAAGAGTGTAACACCTGATAAGGCAGATGCTACGAAGGTTACTCTTGAAACATTTGCAGATATGAAGGATGGCGCTAAGTACACTGTTGAACTTGATGGTGTAACTCAAGAGTTTACAGCAACTGATGGTGTTGTGGCTGACGTAAATGTAACACCTGTTACAATTCCTGCAAACACAAAAGGAACTGAAATCAAAGGACAGACTATTGATAAAAATAACATTGTACTTGATGAGTTCAAGGTAAGTGAAGCAGGCGCAAAGAGTGCTGAATTAACTCTTTCTACGACACAGGGTTATGTAGATGGTGACAAGCTTGTTCTTCCTACTGTTGGAAACAAGGGTACAGCAGAAGTTAAGTATCATACATACAAATTTGATGCTAACGGAAATGAAATTGGAGCTTATACAAAGAAGGTTGATATCACAGCCGTAGCTGAAGACGTAATCACAACAAACGGATTCAACATGACATTTGCAGATACAACTAAAGCTCCAAACTGGGATAAAGACAAGACAACAAATCAGTTAGCAATTGGATCTAACAAGAGTGCATACTTCAAATTTGTAGGATCTGATAACAAAGAAATCACAGCATATACTGATTACTCAGTAGTATCAAGTGATGATTCTATTCTTTTATTGCCAAAGACTCAGTTAAGCAATAGCAGTACTCCTGTATCTGCAACAGGTATTAAAGAAGGAAATGTTTTTGTTAACGTATTAGACAAAGATGGTAAAGTAATTAAATCTTTACCAGTTGTTGTTACAGCTGCTGGAAAGCTTACAAATACAACACTTGGAAATACATCTCTGACAATTTCTAAGACTGCTACAGGCGTTGATAATTCTGTTAGTGTAAAAGCCGTTGATCAGTACAATAATGACATTACTGGTTCAACAACTATTACAGCATCAGGTGTAAATGATGATGCTACTAAGGCAATTAACGCTACATACGATCCTACAACAAAAACAGTTAAGGTTTCTGCTAGTGCAAATGCTGAAGATGGAAAGACATACACTATCAAAGTTGAAGTTAAGAAGGACAATGTTACATTAAATCGTTACTTTACAGTAAAAACTGTAGCAACAGCGACAGATGTAACTAAGGCTACTGATTTAAGAGTTGAAGTATCTGGCTTAACAGATGGTAAAGTTGATATGGCTGTAGCTGATGATGCAGATGCAGCAAAGGCAGCTAAGACAGTTGAGGTAAAAGTTGCTGCATATGATAAGGGCGCTAAGATCGGTTACGCAAATGTAACAGAGTGCAAGATCAGCGATTCCAGCAAACAGTCTGTTGTAAGCGGAGCTGCTGTTTCAGTTGTTTCTTGCTCAGCAAACAAAGTAACTAAGAACCTTGAGGCTGGAAAGTCTTATACATTGACTGTTAAGGCAGCTAATAAGACATTCACAACTACATTCTCTGTAGTAGATACACAATCTGCAGTTGTTACTACAAAGATTGACAGCAAGACAACAAATGTAGCAATTTCAAATGATAAGGATGCAATTGCAAATGTTGTTGCTGCTAATGTAAAATTTAGTATCAATGGCAAAGATTACAAGAATCTTGAAGCATCTGATATTACTGTTAATGACGGTTACAAGGTTGTTGACAACAAAGCTGTATATGTTGGAACCGTAAATGTTTCAGTTGAAAACAGCAATCATATCAGCTATCCTGTTACAGTAAATGTAAATACAACATTCACTGCAAAATAATTGATTATTAGTAAAATAGTTTTATAATGCTGTCGCGCTACTATATTGTAGCGCGACAGTTTTCGTTGTTAAATAAGCAATACACTAATTCATTTTCTGAAAATATAGGAGAATATATAGTATGAGAAAATTATTATATTTAGTTATTCGCGATGGAAATATTGTAGCTTCATATCCTAATAAAAGCCAAGCTATAAATGAGATGAATTTTCAATTGACGAATTAAGACCTTTTGTTGAATAACGAATTACCTATGATAAAATTTTGGTAGAAAAAAATTATCAGTGTTTATTGTGAGATAGAGACCATAAAACAAGTTTTTACTTAAAGGAACGCCAGTTTCAGCAATGTGCTGCTTCTGGCGTTCCTTTTTTGAATACAAACATTTCTTTTGATTTATCACTTGCGCTATAAAATTAAATTAACGAGTGTTCTTTTCCACATACCTTTCACCAGGATAATTTTTCCCTGAGATATGACAATATTTTTTATAATTAGTATTAGTCAGCACTTTTGAAATTACAAATGCTATCACGAATAAACTAATCAAAAGTATAAAGGGGTCATGGAATAAACTTTTTATATCAATATAACGTATTATTGGAAGAAAAAAGCCAATCATTAAGTATATTAAGGCAGTTCTTGCATAATGGAACTAAATTTGATTGCTTCTGGAATTGAATTACTTAGTGCAACTGTTAATCGCCCCCTTTGTATCTATTTTCTTCATCCAACTGCTTTTTTAGGCTTTGCTCTTTACCTGATCTCATCCCATTTCAATACAGGGTACTCTTTAGCAACTGTAAGTGGTTGTATATCAAGAGATACGCATAGTTGTAATTTTTCACAGATTTCATTCAGGGATTTAATAGTAAAATTATATTCTCGGCTTTCCCATTTGGATACCATACCTTGTGACACGTCCATATATTCAGCAAATTCTTTTTGCGTCATATTCATTTCTTGACGACGTTTTTCGATTTTAGCAGAAATTTTTGCTAATTCTATTGTAGATTTTATTTCAGCTTCAGATAATGATTCTTTAACCCAAGTTGTTTCTTTGGCACGGGCAATTTTTTCTGTAATACTCATTTTTGTTTCTCCTCGTATGTTCGTTACTTACATGTATTTTACTAGTTGTCATCTAACCACTTAAGTCGTTTCTTGGCGACTGTAATTGCTTTTTGTAATCATTTGAACTTTTTTCTAAAAAGGCATGCAGTAAAATAATGTAAGTTCCATTTACGATTGTATATAGTACTCGAACATTCTTCTTAGTATTAGGATGTCTTATACTATATAATCGTTCTTCTCCTGTAAGTTTTTCATATTGTAATAATGTAATGGCGTCTTCTTTTTGATCATCAAGAACAGCAAGATCTTCTAATAATTTCTTCTGATATCTGGGATAAGGATCTGCATCCTTCCATGGCTCATCTACAGAATTTCTGAATTCCTTTTTTACAACAGACAAAGAATATATATTGTTTAGCCCCAGAGCGACTATTTGTTCTAACTCCACATTTTACCACCTTCTTTGGTGTCTTAATCATATTACTTATATGTAATATTTTCAATAAACATTTGAAAATATGAGAGGAAATTAAGAAATTTAAATATCTATTAAGTTATTGAAATTTCGTTATTTACTAAAATTTTTGCTCCATTGTTTTTGTCGTTAAGCTTCGCATTTTTGTCACTTTTCTGTTACTTATCAAACATTTTCACAAAATTTCAATTGCAGAAAATTCCTATTTTAATGCATTTTCTACAGTTATTTGAATTCAGATATAGTGTTAAGGTAACTGGTAAGAAGTCTGGTAAGGCTGTAAAGAAGACATTAAAGGCTACTATTACAGTTAAGAACCCAACATTAGCAGTATCTGCAACTAACGTTGTAGCAGTTGGATCTACAGAGGCTATCAAGGCTACTGTTAAGCCAGCAAATGCTAAGGTTTCTTACAAGACTAGCGATGCTGCAATCGCTACAGTAGATGCTAAGGGTGTTGTTACTGGTGTTAAGGCTGGTGACGTAACAATTACAGTATCTGCTAAGTCTGGAAAGAAGACAGTTTCTAAAGATGTTAAGATGACAGTTAAGACATTAATCTTAAAAGATGCCACACAGAAGAAAGCTACTCAGATTGAAGCAACATTTGCTGGTGATACATCTAAACTTGACAAAAAAGATATTGTTATCACCAATACTTCTAACAATGTTGTTTATCCTGTAAAAGCTATCAGTGTTGCAGCAGATAAGACAACAGTTAAGATTGACACATATTCAGAAATGAATGATGCAAAAGAATACTCTGTAAAGTATGACGGAACAGAAGTTAAGTTTACAGCTACAGATGGTACTGTTGCAGATGTAGGTGTTAGTGCTACACAGATTGTTAAGGGAACAGCCGGAACAGAAGTTAAGGCACAGTTCCTTGACAAGAATCAGGTTGTCGTTAAAGAGTTTACTCTTAGCGAAGCAGCTAATGATGGTAGTGTAGATTTCAATTTTACAGAGAACAAAGGTTACACTGACGGAAATAAGCTTGTATTATTAAATACTGGTGATACTGCTACAGCTGAGGTTACTTACCACACAAATAAGTATGATCAGACAACTGGCGCAGAAACTGGTAAGATCACAAAGAAGTTTACAGTTACTGCTGTTGCAGATGATGCAACACTTTCAAACTTCAACTATACTGTAAACGCTAAAGCTACTCAGGTTAACTGGAATATCGATGTTAAAACAGACAACAAGCTTGCAGTAAAAGATACAGCATATGCGTTCTTCTATATCAAGAACTCTACTGATACTGATGTAACATCTCAGTACAGTGTTGAGTCAAGCGATAAGGGTGTTTTACTTCTTGACAAGACTGCCCTTACAAGTGCAGGAGATGCAAAGGGATCTACAGCAGTTGCTGTAACAGGTGTTAAAGCCGGAACAGCTTATATCAACGTTATCAATTCTGACGGAAAAGTTGTTAAGTCTTTACCTGTAGTTGTTCAGGAAACAAGAAAGCTTACAAACCTTAAGTTTGACACAATGACAATCAACAACAATGCAGCAGGTGTTGGTAGTAGAACATTAAATACATCTGATAGCGAAACATTTAAGGCATATGACCAGTATGACAGCCAGATTTCAGCTGCTAACATTACTGTTACCAACGAAGTATTAAGTGCTCCAGCTGCTGAGACAACATATAAGAAGGGAAACACATCTTTCCCAGTACGTTATGATAATACAACAGGACTTATCACAGTAACTGCTACTGGTTTAGCAGAAGGTGCTTATCAGGTAAAACTTACAGCAAGTACAAGCGATGCTAAATGTGATGCAAATGTGAAAGCGGCTCGTGTATTAACAGTCAATGTAGTAAACGTAGCAGATGCTACGGATGCAGCATCTTACAGACTGAATGTATCTGACCAGAAAGCAGATCTTGCTATTGCATCTGATGCTGCTGCAGCAGATTTTTCTTCTAAAGCTATTACAGCTTCTGTAAATGAGTATAAGAAGGGTGCAAAGGTAAGCACAGTTTCTGGAGCTTCTATTACAATTAAGAATCCGGATGGAACAGTTGTTGGCGCTGGAAGTGTATCACTTTATGCTTTGGATAGTACGACATCAGCATACCAGACAGCGGCAAATATTAAAGCCGGAACTTACACTGTAGCTGCTACAGCTACAATCAATGGTGTTGACAAGAAGTTCAATACAACATTTGTATTAGAGAATACTCAGACAAAGGCTATTGCTAAGATTGATGCAAAGGCTGCAATCGCACAGACTAATTCTGGAGATGCTGAAGCAGATGCTAAGGCATTACTTACAGAGTTGAATACAGCTAATAAGTTTAGCTATACTTATGATGGAATAAACCAGAGATTCCAGATTGTAAGTGCTGATGCTAAAGAAAATGGCAAGGCTCTTTATATTACATCAATTAAGGTTGTTGTAAAAAATGATGCCAATGTAAAAATTATCGTAGATTGCCCAATTAATACAGCATTTACTTTAAAATAATTCAGCACTAAAATTATTCTACAAATAACAAAATGCAGGGTCGGAACTTTTGTTCCGACCTTGTTTCTTTAAGGAGGAAAATGATTTTGAAAATAAGAGAAGGGTCAAACATTATACATTTTTTATTTACATCTTTATTTAGCATAATGATCATTTTTACATGTTATAAGCCAATGGATGTATATGCTGCTAATAAAACTTTAATTTATGTGCAGTCAAAAAATGCAGAAACATTGACGAGTAATAAATATACTGTGAAATTAAATACAAGCTCAGATCTCGAGATTAATGTCTATTTGCCATCACCAGTTGGAGTGACTTTCACTGTAAAAAACCATTCTGGCAAATTAATCGGCAATCCCATGATATTAACAAGCTATGATGGATCATGGATTCTAGATGGTCGAGGATGGTATACCTACAAATATGTGATTAATCAATTGAATGCTGGTAGCTATTCGGTTGATTACGTTTTTGATCAAGAGACAAAATTTGATGCTAAAATAGTTCAGGTTTCCAATTCTGCTACTTTAAATAGTAATAAATTGTCTGTTACCAAAGGTTTTACCAAAACACTAAAAGTAAATGATGGTATTGCTTCTTCTTGGTCATCAAGTAATTCATCGGTTGCATCTGTTAATCACAATGGTAAAATTACAGGTAAAAAAGTTGGAAAAACTACTATCATTGCACATTTGAAAAGTGGTAAAACTTTAAAATGTAATGTTACAGTAAAATCTAATGAATACTCTGCTAAGAAAATAACAATGGCTGATACTGGAAGCAATGAATATAGTATACATGCATATCACGCTGCATATAAATCAAATGGAAATCTTGTTATTAAATTTCGGGTTGCAAATGGAACCGGAAAAAGAATTACATCTATTCCAAAATTGTATGTGTTAGTACTTAATCAAAAAAATAAAGGAATAGCTTCTTACTCAAAGAATTCATTTAAAGTAAATATTCCTGAACACTCTGTAAAAGAATACTCTATTACAATTAAGAAAAGTGACATTTCAGGGAAAAAGGCTGATTTGAGAAATACCAGCATTGAAATTAAGGGTGAGCGAGTAAAACTATAATTTAAAAAAACTGAGGGAACCGGCGATGTTGTCGATTCCCTTTTTAATCTACTTAACACAAAGGGAACCGGTATTGCCGATTCCCTTTATCCAAAAAATTATAATTTTTCCGCTTGCATGTGATTAAGCAATTGCGCTAACTTCAATATGAAGCATTACACATTCACTACAAGGCTTATTCTTTTCAATTCGTTTTACATGACAGACAATTTCCCTATTTTCATCAAGAAGACGTGTGAAAGCTTTACTGTAATATCTTGGAATATAACCAACTCGCTTGTTATTACCAGTCATAATTTCTATCGCATACGCATCCTGTTTATTGTCTGGCTCTTTCTTCAAAAAAAGCTGATCTCCACGATCAAGTTCTGTTACCAAGAGGCAATCTTCGCCATCACATGCCAGATAATGTCTTGCCCCAGCCATATAAAAATCACGATCAAATGCAGTACTAATATCTAAAATGGGATCTACAAAATGAAGACTGTCAATTGGTAAACGAGCACCACTTGCTTTAAGAAGTGCATAGGCATCATATTCTTGTAATCCATATTTTTCTAAAATTTTTCGGATATCTTTACGTTTTTTATCCGGAAGTCTGCTTGAAAATGCCGAAAATAAAGTATCACTATAATAGGTTTTATTTAAATCGTCGAAAGGTACTAACGGTTTAAAGCCAGCTTCTAATGCCTCTTTAATATCATTAGAATAGCAAAATTCATATTGCCCATTTTTAGATAATTGCCCAACAATATATTGTCGGTATAGTGGCTCAGTTGTCAAGACAAAAATCTGAGATTTTTATAATGAACTGATA
>OLPN01001360.1_pt1 | contig 22172 bp, 20 predicted proteins | sample 1672601 | NCBI WGS metagenome assembly OLPN01 (sample SAMEA3136704, study PRJEB25190) | human gut metagenome | reverse complement strand
AAACTTGGTGTCAGCTTGACAGGGTATGGGACTAGAGAATCCCAGAGTGTCCACTCCCTAAAGAAGATCGCTGACATCTTGTTTCTGCTCATTAACGCGCTAACTAATTCACAAAACTTTCTGCAAGCTCGTGACTTTAGTCATGAGTTAATTGACCCACTCCATTATTTATCACGATATCGAAATCTATTTTTACTTTACATTCGTTTGACATTGTATCTGTATATACGACACTCTTATTTTGTTTGATGTCAGATATTACGTCATCATCACCAAGTACAGAATAGTAACCTTGCTCTACCATGAATTCATCAAGAGGGTGGAACCACATTTCCTTATTAAGCAATTCGCTTGTATTTAGCTCCTTCATAGTGCGATTTCCTTTCTTATCCTTCTACCAGTTCATAATCTTCTAACAAAACATTTAGATTTTCCTTTCTCCAACGATGCAATTTTCTGTCTCCTGTTACATTTTTGATTGGATCAGATAAAACAGCTCCATCAGGATTCTTACTCCAAAACATGTACTGTTTTAAGGAATTATGATAATGACCATCATTATGCACTTCCAGATACTTGTTTGGATTTCTTTTGTTCCTGTATGTTTTGATCGTTGTCATACTCATCTCTCCTTTGTATTGATCTTTTGCTGATGCCATCGTTTTGCAATTTCCAATCTCAGATCTTCATAACATCGTCGGAATGATCCATATTTGTAATAAATATCATCTAATTCATTACAAACATCATAAGGATCATTCTTTTCTTCAAAATAATAAAATTCAAATAATTCCATGTCGGAACAATCTTCAAACAGATTCTTACCTGGATGATTCGTTTGCTGAAATCCTTTTCTTTGAAAGAAAATGTTTAAAGCTTTTGTGATGTCATCCTGTATCTGAATATTATCATTGAGTCTGGCCATTGTTCTTGCTTTATTTAACAAGGAAAGACTTTCTTTGATCAGATCAATGATTTCTTCTCTTTTTATTTCTGATTCATTTGTTGGATTTTCTGTTTCTGGTCCGTAAAGATTCTGAAAGAGGGGCTTGTGTAATTTATCCATAGTCATTCCTCCGTTCTAATATTCCTCTTTACTATAAATATGATAGAAAATTCATTTTTCATTTTTCACATATAAAAAAATGACATAAACATCTGCTATGCCACTTTTTCGTTCAACGTAAATTTATTCAATAATTGCTCTAAAAATTCTTCTTCACAATTGAACATGTATTTGAAATTTGTGCTTCTTGTCCAGTTACTGTGCTTATGAACACATCGATTCACAACTTCTGCTGCTCCGATATGATATAATTTTTTCTTTGCTCGACTGGCACCTACATACATCAGATTCGAATTTAACATGTATTGATGAGATGCAGGGGTAATGATGATCGGAGTTTGAATGCTGCTACCCTGACTTTTGTGATAAGTAATCGCATAAGATAGCTTCATATTTTCTAATGCGCCCTGATTCATTTTGTAGGTTCTTCCGTTAAAATCAATCCAAAAATCTTTCTTTTCAATCCTTGTGATATACCCGCTGTCACCATTTGCGATCATTTCATTTATTAAAATATGTCCATCTTCATCACATGGATTATAAATGTTCTTAATGTTCATGACAAAATCTCCGACATGGTAATACCAATCTTCACACTTGATCACATCATCATCTTCTTTCCATGGGTTTGCATACCATTGGAAATAGCGATTTAATGTATCAACGCCAAATTTTCCACTATTATATGCGGTTAAGACCTGAATGTCCTCTGGATCGCGCCCTTGTTCTAATAATGCCTTATATAAACACAGAGTCTTGGCTAGTAATACATCGTCACTTGTCTGGTAGAAAACATAATTGTTATCATCTCCCAGAGTAAAGACATCATTTTCCTGTAGATCAGATGGTAAAAATTCCTTTCCTTTTCGCATGTCTGTTGCAGCCTTCATGATTCCATTGTCATCATATCGATATACGGTATCTAATGTGATCTTAGGGATATCTTTGGATTTTAAGAGATCATGCAGCATATTTCCTGTTCCTACTGATGGCAGCTGTGCATCGTCTCCCACAATGATCACCTTACATTTTCGAAAATCTAATCGTTTCATGATATGATAAGTTAGATAAATATCTGTCATAGACATTTCATCGATGATCAAAAGATCAGAATCAATGGATTCTCTTTCAAATTTGCCTACTTCTCCTGTTTTTGTATAACATAGCCCACGATGTATGGTTGATGCAGGTAATCCAGTATACTCTTCCTGAACTTTTGCAGCTTTTCCGGTTGGAGCCATCAACTCAACAGAAAGTTTCAGGTCTTTTGCTACTTCAATAACTTCTGTAATGGTTGCACTTTTACCAGTTCCAGCAGGTCCATTTAAGATTATGATGTTATTGTTCTTTAAAGTCTTTAATAAAGATAGCTGTTTTTTTGATCGCATAAATCCATCTCCAACCTTATAATCTTCCGGATCGATCTCTTTCCATCGGCGGGACAGGATTGGACGGCTTTCTAAATAAATATGAATCTTCTTTGCAATATAGGCTTCCATGTAAGCCATCCTTGTTCTTGTGATGTAATGTTCTTGATCCTTGTCTGTATAGCAGAAAAACATGCGGTCATCTTCAATGGATACCTGAAAATAATCTGCACACTCTGGGATCAGGTCAATGACAGCTTTTTTTAAAGAACTGATCTTCATCCGACTGCTGCCATCATCCTCATTCTTCTGCAATAGGTAATCAATGCATGCTTTGCAGCGTCCTTCACTATATCTTAGGTCTTCTTCATAAAACTTGATCGGTGCCTTCTTTCCTTTGGATGAAAAATACTCTTCTGCCTTTAATAAAAGCTCATCTGCTCTTTTAAATCCAATACGGGAAATCTCACAAAGACAACGATATGGGTCCTCAGAAAGTTTTTGAAAGATCATTTCTTTCGAATGATACTGGTCAAACAGTTTTTTGATCATCTTAAAATCAAACATTCCATCCAGCTCATTGACAATATCAAAAAAGATGAAGTTCTCCTTGATCTTCTTTTCAATTTTCCCCCATGTCTTTTTTCCAACGCCTTTGATCTTTGACAGATTGACATTCTTGTTTTGTAAGATCCGATCAATGATATCTGGATATGCATCGCATAAATTATATGCTTGTCGATCAGATAAGATTTCCTGGAGGAATGCTCTTGTTTCATCAGCTCCATGAGGCTTATCCATATAAATTGCTTTTACTGAATATGAAGCTCCATATTTGGGATGAACCTGTTTTTGATCTGCATGAACAATATAAGTACGATTACGTTCTAATTGTCCAATATTCCCTTTGATGGATACAACCTCTTTCTCCTTATTTGCAATTTCAAATTTATAGATGTAATAATCCTGATTGTGGAATGTCTGATAGATTGGCTTTCCACTGAATTTGTATTCTTCCTCAACTGACATAATTTTCCTCCTTTCTCGCATAATATCTTCTAATTTAAATATGAGAGATTTGGTAAAAAAAATTATTCACATATAAAAAAATGGCACAAAAAAAAGACTCAGCCTTAATTAGCCAAGTCTTTCTGATCATTATTCATCACAAAATGTCTGTTCATAAATATTTTGGAAATCTTCCTGATATTTGACATTTCCATATTCTTCTTTTGGTGTAGCATATCCATCTTCGATCATCATGGCATTCAACATAGAATACCGAACCGACATCATTGAATTTATCTTTTTCGGTTTCTCTACCCAGACATATCTTAACTTCTTATGCTTTTTTCCACCAACGTCATTTTTGTCTGACTGCAAGTATACAGTATTCCCATTTTCTTCAAAATAAGAATGCACGTATTCCTGCGCCCCGTTTTTTGGATCGATCCCAATCAGTTGAACAGTTTCCTCATATCCTTCTTTATCCATCCACACTTTGATCGTATTTCCATTTAATACCTCTGTGACTTTCGCTTCTCTTAAAGCTGCATTAACTGCAAGTTTATTTTGCATGGTATCAAGAAATAAAATAATGACGGATGCGATCAGGATGATTTTAAACACTCTTTTGATCATATCGTTTTCTCCCTTCGTCTCTTTTTCTTTAAATATGAGAGATGAAGGGATGTCATAACTTATATAAAACGATAAACCTCAGCAAGCAATTTCTGTAATTTGTGCGTTGTAATAATACTTCATAACTTTTCTCCTTTTCTAAAACAACTATTATCATCTTACATTATGAATATGAGAGATTTATCCCCTCCAAAGAAAAAAAACATTGTACTTTTTCAAATACAAAAAGATCCCGGATCACTTCCGGGACCTTCTTATCCTTTGATGTCATCTTCTTTTTTCTTTACGACAGCCATTCCGATCGCTACGATTGCCAACAACAAGATATTTGTCTTATTCTTTCGGATCATTTTGATCACTCCATCGGAAAATGATCTTCCCTGTGTAGACTGGCTATCAAGACTTATTTTTGTTGTCTCTCCAACAGCTATATCAAAACTTGTATCATCCAATACATAATCTTTTGTCTCTGTTCCGTCAATGCGATAATCACTTGCTGGCAAAGAAATTTTCTGATGATACCCATTGGTTCGTTTCAGACTGACTTCATACTTCTGTTCTGTGTTTGTATCAATGATCTGTATTTTGACTGATCTGGGCAGCAGATCTGTATCAGTTAACTTAATATCCAATTTTCCACCCTCTGCTGCCATTACTGTACTGCACAACATCATTACCATCGCCATCACGGCGATCACAATTCTTTTTAGTTTCATAAACTACCTCCAACTTCTTTTTTTAATAAAAACTTTCTCTAATACAAATATGAGATATTTGGTCTTCATTTTTTGCATCATGAGGTCCCTTTTTCTTTTAAAGAAAACGTGCATCACTTTTCTGGTTCATTTTAACTTTTGATCCATCCTGTGATGCAACTCTTTCAGGTCGTTATATTTATTTCTCATTACGACTCATCTTGTTGATTCCTTTCACATTCTTCTTTTTTCAAAGGAGAGGGGCGGTGTTTATTTTTTAAAAAAAAGGGGGATGCATTGCATCATGAGATCGGGCATTGATCACTGCTGCCGCATGGTGCATCATTATTATGGTTCATTTCAATTCTCGGCAGCAGAATCCTTACGGATTCTATTCTTTTTTTACGCACTCATCATCTTATTGATTCATTGTCCTTTTTCTTTCAACAGAAACAAGGGCGGCTTTTTCTTTAAAACAAACAGGGGATTGGAAATGGACTCACCTACTTCTGCTGCCATTTATGACTCACCTTTATGATGCAGATGGAGATGGTGGCAGCAGTCTTTCTTTCAATCCACAAGAATTGCATCACTGTTCTGATGCATTTTTATATCAATCTCTTCCTGATGCCCTCTTTCTTTAAAAGAAAATGGTATTTTGCATCATTTTATTGATTCCTTTCTACTTCTTTTAAAGAAAAAAGAGGAACTAATCCTACTGATTCATCATGATCTGCATCATTATTTTGATGCATTTCTTCTATATATTGCATCATCTTTCTGATGCATTCTTTTTCTTTTCTTTGAAACAAACAGGAGTAAGTGATCTTTTTGCACCATCTTTGTGATTCATTTTTATTAGATTTTGCATCATTATTATGGTGCATTCCTTCCTATTTTAATGAAAACACGACTCATCTTACTGATTCATTATATCTCATTTTGCATCACATATCCGATGCATCTTTTTCCTTTAAAGTAAACAGGGGCTGTTATTTCATCATCTTTCTGATGCAGTTTTATTCATTGAGATGGGATTGATTGATCTATCAGGGGATCACTGTCTTTTTTAATGGAAACAGTGGCAGCAGGGGATATCCTAAAATGGTTATTTATTTGAGTGAGGTTGGTTTTTATTGAAAGAATGAGATGGGTTTATTGTGAGAAAGCAGAATGATAGAACTGTCTTTTTAAATGAAAACAACTGCCTGTTTTAATGGAAATACTTTTTTAAAAAAATGATAAAATTATCTTTCATCTTATCCATCATATTTGTGATAGATTCTTCTTCTTTAAAAGAAAGCGTAACTTATTACGCTTTGTTAAGAAAACGTATACACATTAAATAAAAAATCACAAGAAAGGATGGGAAATATGGGAACATGTTATTCATTTGTTTCGACAGAAAAGATAAAAGATCTTGGTGCTTTTAGCCGAAAGTTGGAACACAATTTTAGGATTGGCGGACGAGTTCCAAATGCAGATCCTATGAAATCATATTTAAATGAGGAATTAATCAAGTTAGAACCAGGAAGTGATTACATAAAAGAATACAACAAAAGAGTTTTAGATTCAGTATATTATCAAACACATAAGATCCGGAAAGATGCTGTGAGAGGGATTGAAGTAATGATGACTTTTAGCTCAAAAGACATTCCCAAAGATTTTGATTTTGAGCAATGGAAAAAAGAAAATGTCGAATGGTTACAATCCTATTTCGGGAAAGACAATGTTGTCTCTGCTGTTTTACATATGGATGAAACGACGCCTCATATACATGCTGTTGTAATTCCAATGGTTAATGAACGATTATCAGCTGCACATTTTTTAAATGGCAGAGAACGAATGGCGAATCTACAAAACAGCTATGGTGATCGAATGGAGAAATTAGGTTTAACGCGTGGGATGAAAGGCAGCTTGGCAAAGCACACAGATATTAAAGAATTCTATACTGCTGTAAACAAGCAAAAAATAAAAGAATTACCTCAGCCCAAAAAACATGAAAGCACAAAGGATTATTATGAAAGAGCCCAGAAAGTATTCCAGGAATCAAATTATCAGCATTTAAATGAGCTACAAAAGAAGGATCGAGAGATCATAGAAAAGAATACCCAGACACTACAAGAAAATCTTGAGCTTGCGAACAGTATCAAAAAAACACAGGAATTGATCCGAGAGATTGAGCATCGTTTTGGAGAAGACAAGGATACTGTATTAAAGAAAATTGACACAATGAACCATTTAAATCAAGGATTAAAAAGTTATCCAGATCAAGACTTTTCAAACAATGTATTTGAAGGAATGCGTGAAATTCTAAGATTTGAAAAAGAAAAGACAAAACGTACCAGAAAAGAACCAGAAAAGAGTCTGGATCAGATTCTTGATGAAGCGAAAAAAGAATTACAAAAATAAAGAAAAGACCCTCAATTTTGAAGGTCTTTTCTTTTTGTTATTTTAGATATTGATCCATGTTTCTCCAAGTTACATTTCCAGATTTATTAAAGTATCCCCCTGTTGAAACAGCTACATTTCCTTTTCCTGATGATTCATGAATATAAATCATTTGATTATTTTTGGTGTAACCAATAAAGATTCCAGTATGATTTATCGATCCAAAATGAACCATGATGTCTCCAGGCTTTAAAGTATTAGTCGCTTTTCCTTTTGCTTTCAGTGTTTCTGTGCTCCCATTTCCCAGGTTATTTCCAACTGCAGTCCAATAAACCCAGTCAACAAAGTGTGAACAATCAAGCCCTTTTCTGCTTCTACCTTTTTCATCAGGAGCAGCTTTTGTTCCAAAATGGTTTTTCTCAAGTCCAGGATAACTAGCTGAATCACCAAAATGATAAGGAATTTTTCCAACTGCACTTAATGCTGTTTCTATGATCTTTCTTCGTTTTTCAGAAAGATTCGTTGGTAGCTGATCTAAAATTTTCTTCTGATCCGCAGAACTCATTGTTCCTGATGCATCATAAGAAGAAACTCCTGTGATCTGCTGTTCTAAAGAATCTATATCAATACCATAAGTATCTTTCCAGTTATCATCAAAAAACATTTCTACCATATCCCGGTTATTTTCAATCCAATGTTTCCATTTGATTGTTTCTCCATTTAATTCTTTGGAAATTTTATTATATTCTTTAACCTTGCTATCATTATCTCCTGGATCAATCTGATATAGTTGAACCGCTTCATCCTTATCAATTCCAACGATACATGCATTTACATTAAGATTTACATGACCTGGGCAATATTTTTTAGAATGCTTTCCATCGCATCCATAATGTCCCGGACACTTAGACTCTGTATAAGTTTCAACAATCTTACATTTTGCTTTGTATGTTGGATCAGCAGTTGCTTTTGCTTTTTCTTCTGCTGATACTTCTACAATTTCTTTCTGATTGATCTTTCCTGAACCATTCTTTATTTCTTCATCTTTTTTAGATTTTGGATATTTACTGATTTCTGCTAATGTTAATTCTGCATCAGTTTCTTTTCCACGCTTATTTTCGGTTCCTTTACATCCAGATGCTTTATACTTATATTTTTGCCATGAATTCTTATCTTGGTTACAATAATATTTTTTGCATCCTTCATCTCCATAAGAATCTTTTTGGACTTTGATTCCATCAAGCAATCCATAGCTTCTTCCATTTGGACCTTTTGCATTTTTGATTTTTTCATCATTGCATTTATAATCTTTTACTTCTTTACAACCTTGACATTGATAAATTTCACTAACTTCTGCTTTTACTTTATGAGAAGCATTCCATAAATCAAGACAATAAGCTTTCAGTAATCGATCATCTCTGTCTCCGCCCTGATCAAAATAAACAGTTCCCATACATAAGATTGCTTTTGCATTTGACATAGGAAGTTCAGATCCAGAGGCTCCACTAACTCCTGAACCATTAATAATATCAATTTCTCCATCAAATAGAAGCCATTTTTTCTCAGAACCATCTGTGATATGGACACCTGTATATGTCTTTCCTTTGATTTTAATAGTTTCAGGTTTAGAAGCTTTTGACGTTACACGATAAACAGATACATTTTTTGCTGTTACTTTTGATTCTAAATCATGCGCACAGGAATTGGAATTTGAAACATAGATATCAAAATTCCCTTCTGTACCACATAGATCCTGTAAAATATAGTAATGTCCATTAATAAAATATACGGACCCATAACCACCACCAGTTGCTGCCTGATCGGCTTTTGTTACTGCCAGTGTTACTCCAGGGGTTGCAGCGACACCTGTTGATGTTGCACGACTACCTTTTGGATCATTACATCCGGCACAATATCCTGTTGTATTATATTTTCCTACAAGTTTTTTTGGGATGCCATCTTTTTCTGTTCCTTTGCTTGCATACACAATCTTATCGCCTTTATAGGTATTCTCGGAATCTTTCGATGTATTATTGTTTTTGTTTGCTGCTTTTTTAATAGAAACTGACGAACTTTGTGCTTTAACAATTGAACTATTTTTTAATTTTGAAGACGCATCATTTCCTTCAATAATAGGATTTGGCGTTTTTCCTGTGATATCTGTATACGCATCTCCATTATAAAAATTGATACTTACTCCAGGAATCTCTTCTCCTTTTACTCCAAATTCTGTAATTTCAATCTTCTTTCCAGTTTTCGGATCGGTTCCACCATAAATTTTTTTACCTTTGATTTCTGCCGGTTTTTTCCCTCCTAGTCCATAGACATCATCATCCAACCATTTCTCATCTTTGTTCGTTAGTGCGGTCAATATCTCTCCACCTGCGGATTTCATAACATCTTTTTCAGAGACATCTGCGCCTTTACTTGTTTCAAATAATGACTGTACTGTTGTTGTAATTGCTGCAGATGCAGCCATAACAAGCTGTAAAACAAGAACAAGCAGTAATACGCCTCCGACAAATATGAGAACTCTTTTGATGATCATGCCGATCATTTCATTGATCTTATCAAAAACACTAAAAATACGATCAAAAACGCCATTGATTTTTCCAGTAACTTTACCGACCAATGTTTCAGAATAATTTTTCTTAAATACTTTTTCAAAGGCCTTTCCTGCTGCTCTCTTAGGGGCCTGTTTTATGTTATTGATCTTTTCAAAACGTTTCAGTTTTTTTTGTGTTCGAAGATTTTGCCGTTCTAATTTTCTTTTATTTTTGGCTTTCAGCTTTTTGCGTGATGCAATCTGCTTTTGTGCGATCTTTCTTTTCGTAGATTCGGATGCAAATTTTCCAGTGACTTTCAAAGTCTGTTTACTAGCATATCTTGATGCACGTAAAGCTTGTCTACCAACAAATCGTGAAGAACGCTGGACAATATATACAGCATTTTTTGCACCGCGGAATGATTTTGCAAAGAGAACCGCAGCATCATATGCGTCAATTCCATGCAGTAATTCCTGTCGTAAATTCTTACGAGCTATCTTGCGGCCTCTCTTCATCTTGATTCTACGAGATTCTTTGCTTAAGATCTTTCGAAAATATCCAGTTGCTTGCACAAGATCTTTATCACTATTTTTCAGAATACTGATAAAGGCACTTAACTGAGCATCGCTTAGTTTATCAATATCAATTCGATATTTTGATAAAATTGTCTGTCTGCTTCCATTCATCATTACCCTGATGTTCTGAGCGTTCAATTCCTTATTTAAGGATTCTGCCATAGTTTTACTTAAAATGTGTTGATCCTGCATGATCTGTGAAAGTTTTTGCCTAGTAAATCCAGCTTGCTGCATATTTCTGATTTCAAATGCCTGAGCTCTTTTCGCGCTATATCCAAAAAATGCTCCGCCTGTAAGAGCCCCTCCATAAACTTTCATTTTACGATATGCTTGATAAGCATCTGTCTGTTCAATTTGCGTTCCATGGATGACTGTACTTCCAAGATCTGCACGGATTCTTGAGTTGTGACGGGCTCCACCATAAATTTTCGTATATTCGACTTGGTTATTTTGTTTATTTTGTCCATAACTTAATGGGCTTGGACCATTTGGCCTTAAAACATTCGGATTACGTGATTCTTGTTGAATCTGTTTCATTCTTTCATTGTCAATACGTGGTATTGATGGATTCACCCTGCCTCTATCAGGCGGCTTGTTAGTCATCATTTCATTGTCAATACGTGGTGGTATTGATGGATTCACTCTGCCTCTATCAGACGGCTTGTTAGACGTCCTTTCTAGAGAATTACTAGAATGAGAAATATTCGATGAATTTTTAGGACTTTGATAATGCTTGCTTGATCCATTAAATTTTGATTCGAAGTCACTGACCATTCCTGGCTTATATACCTTCTGATCAGCATCATATTGCTTTTGTTTTTCTTTTTCATAGTTTTCTTTTCGACTATAATCAATACCAGAAATACGATGTCCTTCTGATTGATAGTTTTGAATAGCAGAATGTTGATTCTTTTCTATAAAACTCTGATAAGAGTTTCCATTCTGCATTGATCCAGAATAATTCATCTGCGATTGATTTTGTTGATAAATCTGATCATGTAATTTTTGAAATATTTGCGACTTCTGATCATAATCCGGCTGATGAGAAATATCTGTAGAAATATTTGTTTGTCGCCTGTGATATCCTTCAAAAGTTTGATTTGAATACGTATATTCAGGATAACTTGAATCGACAGATTTTGATTCATGACTATATGAACCATAATTTTTTTCAATCGAGCTTTCAAAATCATTTCCATCCTTATAGATTCTTGTTCCTTTATTGGGATCAAGTGATTCTTCCATTGCTGTTTGAGTAATATGCTGCCGATGTTTTTTCAGATGATTTTTTGTGTTTTTGTTCTTTTTCTGATTGGCAGGATCTTTGATATCTTCTTGATCAGGATCCATGCTTAATCCCAAAACATCATAAATCGTTTGCAGATCATCTTCTGTAACATCATCATTTGTAACAACTTTTTGTGTGTCACCATATTGACGAGTCTCATACTCTTCATAGACTTCTCTGTCACGATCAAGTTCTATATAATCAGAATCAAAATTATCATTGTCGATTTCTTCTTCTTGTTGAAAAGCGTCCAGTTCTGGATTCTCTTTTGCCCACTCTTCCATGTCTCTCGCTTCTCTAAGCCATTCATCTTTTTTTGCTTTTGTAAATTCAGCTTCATTTTCAAAGAAATAAGATTTATTATCTTCCTCACTGTATGGGCTTATATAAGCATTTTTGATCAGCAGCTCATATTCTTCATCTGATAAGCCTGATATTTCCTGGAATTTCTTCCGTCCGATTAATTCCAAAATGATCACTCCTTTCTTCTATTTTTCTAAGGATTAAAAAAAATCCTCATATTAAATATGAAAGAAATGAGATAAAATATTGGATCCATGACTACTATATTTTTTTTAATGAATCAAAAAGATGAATCATTCTATTGACATATTTTGTAATCATGATATAATGTAAACAAGACGGAATGTCTTTATTGTGAAGAGGAAAAGAAGATGGGAGCGTGACGACGCTCCTTTTTTTATATGTGAAAATTATTTTCCAGAAAATCTCTCATATTTATAATAACAAGATAAATACAGGAGAAAGGAGAAGCTTATGGATAGACCAATCGCAGGAGCTGTAAACGGAACAGTGATCCAGAGTGCACAGTGCTTATATGGAAAAGTAATCCGTGCTTATGATCCACGTTTTTACAGTAAAAAAGACAATAAAAAGAAAAGATGAGATTTTTCATAACCTCATCTTTTTTTTTGACTATCTGAATTTTTTAATAAATCTTATAACAAATGTTAAGATACCAATTGCTAAAATAAATCCTATCGCAAAAGTAATCCAAAAATTACGCTCTGATGTTTTATCTGTTTTATTAACAACACTACTTTTCTTATGATTCTGTTGCTTCTTTTCTTTTTTTACATCTTGCTGAACTTGATAAATCTTTTCACGGTCTTCTTTACTTTCAGAGTCGTCTTTCAATGCTCCAAAAACGACATCAACAACTTTAGCAGCAGAGCGATCTGTGATTGAAAATTTTATATTTTCTGGAGAAAAGTTTCCTGTCCAATCATTGTCTGCTCCACCTTCTTCAATTTCATAATCGCCAATCGGAAGTTTTCCTTTTGCAACATATTTGCTTCTTTTAGAAAAATTAAATGAAAAACGTTCTGATGTTTTTTGATTTACTGCGGTAATATAAAAGAATTGTTTATCTGTCTCTCCTTTTACTTGCCCCTTAAATATAACATCAGCATATTCATTTTCATCGTGTCTCAATTCATCAACGTCTCCTCCAGTCATCCCAACTTTTTTATTAGCTGATACACTTACGGGAGATAATGTAAAACACATACAAAACATAATCATTACAAGTTTTTTTATCAATTGCTTCATTACTTACCTACCTTTCTGAAATGCCTCTGAATGATCTTAGACTCTTCTTCTGACAATTTTTGCCCATTTCGGAACACAAATCCATCAATTGAGAATTGATCTTTTTCCGGAATTTCAATGTGTGATTCTAAATACACATCAACGATCCTCTTTAAGATATAATTGATCCTTTCATAATCTTTTTCATATACAATGATTGGAATACTATCGAAATCAACTCCTGAAAAATGATGCTCATAATCGATACTGTAAATAATATTTTCCATCTCTGCACATTGCTGCCAGTAGCTCCATTGTGATTTTGGTAACTGACATACATAAATTGGTGCTGTTTCAAACATTGTAGAACTATTCTCAAACACAGCTCCATCACAATAGATCCGATTATAAACTTCATCGTATTTCATCTTCATAACACTTGGAATAGAAATTCTCCAAATATCCTCATTTTGTTCATTCAATTCCCATGGATTGTTTTTTTGTTTTTTAAACATATCCTGTTTATAATCATGAAAAATCTTGTCTGCAGAATACACAAATCGTACTGGATTTACTGAAAACCATCGCTCAATCTTTTGGTAATCACTATCCTTCACATAAATGTGTTCTACATCATCAAATCTTTCATGAATATATTTCGAAGATACATGGGCTAAATTCTCATGAAATAAGAATTTTATACGGTTTTTTAATTTTCCATTTGTCGTATCATACTGAACTGTTTGTTTATAATTCTCCCATTTTGATGTAACTTTTTCCTGTGTCTTTTTAATAAAGGTTACCAATAATGCTTGAAATTTAATTTTATCATCTGGAAACCAATTATTAATGTATTTCTCATATACATCTAAAATATCATTTGCATTTTCCGGATCAATACGTTCTGGAATCCTTGTGTCATCATACCATTTATAAGCATGTTTAATTCCCTCCAGCCTTCTTGCTGTTTGTGTGATGTTGAGAAAGTCTTTTAAGTAATTATCCTCACTGACTTGGAAGATTGTCTGATATGGATAAACATATCCTGGATAAAAAGCTTGATCACACAGAATTTTAGGAATTAATTTTGGATTAGGGACAAAATATTTTTCTTTGTATCGATCAGATACTCCAAGACATACATATCCCTCCCCTTGCTCTCCGATCACAAATTTGGCGCAGATATCGTAGTTTTTCTGTAATGCTGCAATTTCTTTTGCAATATATTTTAAATCAGATTCATAAAACATATTTTTTTCTCCTTTCGTCTGTTTGTTATATAGTAAATATGACGATTCGAAACACTGCATAAATGGAAAAGAGAAAGGCTTATCTGCCTCTCTCCTTTTGTTTCTTTTTACGAAGTTCTGCACGTTTTTCTTCACGTTCTTTCTCATACTCTTTTTCTTCCCAGTATTTTTGTTCAAAGTATGCTTTTGCTTCTTCTTCTTTTTTGATCTGCTGATTGATCGCGGAAAGATCGATCTGATCTGTTTCGTTGATCGTGAAAGATTTGTTTTCAAACAGCAATTCGATATATGCCCCTGTATCATCCTTATAAGTACGGAACATTAAAAGATTTACACATGTCATATAATAGCGTCCTTCATAATATGTAGGGACGATTGTAATGATCAGTGCTGGAAAATCTTTTCTTTCTTCATTCGCTGCATAATCATCCATATCAGCTTCGTATTTTGACAAAAAATAAGACAACCTGCGATAATCAGCATTTTTCTCATCAATGAACTTTAACTGGATGTATGAATGACCAAGATTTGTTTTATAACGGATCTCTGGTCCAAAGATTGTCATTTCTGTCACACGTTCTGCATGATCTTCCGTCCAATGCTCATAATTTACATTGACTGCACTCGCAGCCTTTTTGCGATTTTCTGAGAATTGCATATGATTTAGAAATTCTTCAATTGTAATTGTATCGTTCAAAAGATTTTCTCCTTTCTAAGTAATTAAGAAGTCAGAGATACTTCTCCTACTTTCGTTGTCATTGCCTTATACAATTTTGTATTCGTTGGGAATTTATTTGTAAATGGCACAATTGTTTTTCCAGTGTATAAAATACCCTGTCCTGAATCAGCATTTGTGATATATTCACATTGCGCGTCAGAAATGTTATACATTGCTGCTAATTCATTACGATCCAGTGGTGCTTGATTTAACATTAAAACAAAGTCACAGTTATTTAAGATCGTTCTTGCTTCTGCAGATTTTAATAAGTCTTCCACGTTCTGAGTCATTCCAGTTGGAATTCCACCCCACTTACGAGCTCTCTTATAGATAGATTGTAAAAATTTTGCAGACGTATCTGTTTGAGTCAAGATATGCATCTCATCCACATAGAACCATGTACGTTTTCCTTTTGCTTTGTTCTGAATAACACGATTCCAGACATCATTTAAACATACCTGCAATCCCATATTCTTCATACTTGATCCGATATCTTTGATATCATAAACAATAAATCTGTTTTCAAGGTTAACATTGGTACGTTTCGCAAAGATATCCTGAGAACCGATCGCATATAATTCCAGAGATGTCGCTAAAGACTGAGCTTCTGGATCCGGCTGTTTCATTAGCTCCTCATATAAATCCTCTAAAACAGGGGATGCTTTTCGATCACATGTTCCACCCTGATATGTCTGCATATGCTCTACATAATCTTTATAAATGTTCTTCGTACAACGGTCAATGATACTTACTTCATTTGGAGACAACCCAAATCTTGCGCGGCTGATTGTTTCAAACAGAGAGGAAATGAAGTCTGACTTTAATGTAACCGGATCATCTCCTTCATCAGCATAGTTCATATCCATATCTAATGGATTGATGTGAACTTTTGAACCAGATGAAATCTTGATCACTTCTCCGCCAAACAGTTTTGCTAATGGGCTATACTCGCCCTCTGGATCGATAATCAGGATCTCATCATTCGTATTCAGGAAAACATTTGTGATTTCCTGTTTTGCTGCAAATGATTTACCTGCACCTGGCGTACCTAAGATAACGCCATTGGCATTCTTGCTCTTTAAACGATTATAAAGGATCAGGTTATTCGTAACCGTATTGATACCATAGTATAATCCACCCGGTTGAACCATTTCCTCTGTGACGAAAGGAATAAAGATTGACGCACATTCTGTTGTTAACAGTCGGTCCGTAAATACTTTATTATTGCATAATGGAAGGACTGTCGAAAATGCTGATTCCTGTGCATAGCTAAAATTACTGATCGGGCATAAATGTTTAGAAACAATTGTCTTTAATGTTTCCTCATATTTATCCATTTCTTCTTCATTATCCGCAAGCAACATGATCACGATCGTTACACTAAACATTTTCTGATTTCGACTTGTCATATCCTGAATCAGTTTTTCTGTATCATCCTTTGCTTTCTTTAAGCTTGGAGAGATCAGATCCTGAGAATATCCGCTTCGATTTGCTTTTTTCTGTGATTCCACAATATTTGCGTTGATATTTGTCATTTGATTACGAACCATTTTCATGCTCTTATCCTGACGTAGTGGCTGATAAATGATAGAAGTCACTGCATTACATGGAATATCACAGACATCAGCAAGCATATCTGTTGTTAAGAATGTAGGAAGACTCTTAATGTAATACAATTTTCCAATGCGATTTCCTAAATCTACATGATCTTTATGAAATTTCATGTATGACGGACATATCAGATCTTTTGTTGTTAATTTCTGTTTCTTCATCCATTTATAATTAATGGACTCTGCTTCAGATTTTCCAAGGTTTGCTTTCTGATAAAACGGAATATCTTTACTTTCATCATTGATGATCTCATAAAGGATTGCTAATCGCTCCATCAATGATAAAGCCTTCGTGTCTTTCCTTCCAGTGATCTTCTTAATTCCTGATTTGATCTCTGCATCCATACGATTAAATACAGAAACAGCGGCATCAATATCATCTGCTTCAATGGAAACCGTCAGATATTTATCTCTTCGGAGATTATTTCTTCCTTCTGTGATCTTCTCAAGAAGCATATCGTTATATTCTTCTCGATATTCATCTAGCGCTTCCCCCTTTAAGTTCATAAGAATCTTTTCTTTAAACTCTTCCATATCAATATCTCTGTTAAAGATCGTGATCTGTAAAGAAGCATTATTATTGAAAGAATTCAGGAAATCCCCAAATGCAATAAAGATCTGATTCTGATCTTCCTGGCTGGCGATCTTAAAATTAATATCTTCTAATGCATATGATTTTGAAAATACGCCTTCTTCAATCTCAAAGATTCCATTCTGATAAGCATAGATATAAGGAATTGTTTGTTGCACAGTTTTTGGTACTTTTGTTTTCTTTTTCTTATTTTTTTTATTCTGTGCTTGTTTACTGTTTTTTTCCTGTTTCTTTGGCTCTTTTTTCTTTTCTTTTTTATTAAACATAGTAAAAACCTCCTCATATCAAATATGAATTTTTTAAGAAAAAAAATGGATGGTATAAATTTGGATTTTTTATGCAAAAAAAAGACAGATAAGATACTCCTTACCCGTCTTTAAAGCATTATTTATATGCTTTTATTTTTGATTTCTTTCTTTTCTTCTTCTTTTTCTTTTTTCGCTCTTCCATCAATTGCTTATTGTATGAATTTTCTAGCTCATATTTCCGGACCGTTGGTGATAATACCAGTGAAACAAAAGATGCTCTTAGGAAATCTTCCATTTTCATTCCATGGGGTTCAAATATACCGCTCATTAAAATAAATGGAACTGCCAGAATCATACAAACAAACGTAGTTGTATCTGATGTTAGATAAGGTTGCAAAAGATTATATGCGCCAATAACCGTTGTTCCACCTAAAATTAAACAAATGACTTGCCTTGTTGTAAATGGCCCGATCAATTTTGTCTTATATTCTCGAATATCTTGATTAACTTCAATCTCAATCATAATTTTTCTCCCTTCTATGCCCCAACAAGATCACTTGCAAATTGCTGACTTCGAACAACCATCATACAGGTACTTAATCCAACAACGACAGCTTTAAACATTGTAACTGTGCCACCGCCAATAATCAGATTTTGAATAATTCCCGCAACCTGTATAATTACCATAATGACAGCTGCTTGTAAACAAACTGCTAAGAACTTTCTTAAATATCGGAAACCACCAGAGTGTGTTCCATCTTGAAAAATATCTGCCATGGAAATCGGTGCTGTTACAGCCCTTACTCCTAATTCAATCACTCGTCCCCAACAGATAACTATACATATGAGTTTTGAAATCCAAGCAAAAACCCAAGGCAGAAACCATTGTATGATCATACCTAAGTTACCAATCGTATTTTCATCTTGAATATCCTTTGCATAATCATTTAACACTGTAGATGATAATCCTTTTGGATCAGAAGTAATAGCTGTTGCAAGATTACTTCCAATATTAATACAACTAGTTAAAATGTCCCATCCATTTTCAATCAGTAATTTAGCAATTACAACTTTTAACATTAATTTAAAGAAATGCTCTAAAGAAAAATTATCCTTTGTCGTTTTATCGATTAATTCGATTAAGAAAAACAAGACAATTAATGCTTCTCCTACAGGAGACACAATATCAGTGTAAACAGATTTCATACTTTTCATCATATTCCCTGTAGTTTTTCCAGCTATAACCTGTTTCATTTCTTTTCCAAGTGTTACATTTAATGTGTCACGAACCATATCATAGCAAACTTTTTCTAAGGGCTTATCAATCTCTGAGGGGTATGTTTTTCCATCATCACTGACTTTCGTTTTATCATTTTTTTTATTATCATCTTTTTTAGTAGCTGTTGTAGATGATGAATTCGTTCCTGTAGAATTTCCACCAGTGTTTGATCCAGGTGTTGCAGTCGTTGGTTGTTTTACAGCTGTGGTCGTTAAATTTGATCCCGGACTATCAGGCGTTGCTCCTGTCCCTTTTAAGCTTATCTTATTTCCAGACGTTTCTGTTGAAAAAGAATTTTTCTTTGTCGCCGCCTGAACATTGCTGAATGGCTGAATGATCAAAGAAAAAAGGAAGAAAAAAGAGAAAAGAAAAAGAATTTTCTTTATTTTCTGTTGTTCCACTTTTCTTACTTCCTTTCTAACTCATGAAGCTTTTTAGTCCATATAAAACAATGCCAATACAAACTTGCATGATACGTTTACTAACTGCATCAAAATTTTCAGAACGCATATCTAATATCAGCATTCCTACAGCATAAATTGTAATTAGAAACCCTGCATACTTAATTGGCGTATATAGTTTATTAATAAGATTGTTCACTTCACTTACAGCTTGTTTTGATCCAGCCATAACTGTCGTAAATAAAGGAGATATACTGAAAAGAAAGAAAAAAAACTTATTCTTATAGTCCTTTACATTTTCCATATTTTCTCCTTTATAATTTTAAGTCCAAGCTATTAGCGAGCGTCTCAAATCCAAATAATGCAGCGCCAGCTACAATACTCATAATTGCTCTAGATTTACTATCAGAATCTTCATTTTTGAAAGCAAGAATTAATTGTCCAACGCCCCAAATAACAAGAATAAAGCCGATATATTTAAAAATTTTATATACCAAGTCTTTAATTTTATTCATGACCCCTGTTGTAGTATCTGCATAACAAACATTTCCAACCATTCCACTAAAAATGACTCCTGTTGAGCAAAGAACTGGATACATTTTCTCCATTACCTGCTCTTTCATTGTGTCTAATGATAATCGTTTCTTTTCCATTAACATGTTTCTCCTTTCTCAAAAATTTTCTATATGTTGTTATGGATCTCAAAAAAGCTTTTCTAAGTCTTTTAAAACTTATCAGTAAAACTTCTTTTCAACCCTCACTTTAAATATGAGATTTTTGAAAAAAAATATTGGAGACTTCTCTGGACAAAAAAAATAGGCAGACATCTCTGTCCACCCATTCTTATGTAATAGGAATTACACTTTACAGAACATTGTCAATCATGAAATCCTGTTTGCACACGATGACTGCACATTTTCCTACTGGAAGTGTTTTTAACAAAAACAGTCTTTCGTAACAATCTGTTTCTTCTTTCATATCACAATGAAGCAAGAGTTCGTATTCTGTTGTCTCTCTCTGAATATCTTTCCTCAGTACTTTTCCTCCAAAGAAAACATACTGATCAAAGAAATCATGTGTTAACTGCAATGAAATGCTGCTACCATCGAACAATGAAAAAGCATCCTCTACAAAATCTGTCGTGCAAATGCAGTCGATACCATATTTATGTAAGATGTAATAGGATGACTGATGTGCTGCAAAGAAATTAAGTTTGTATTTTTTTATCAGTTCCATAGAAAGAATAACATTAATCCTATGTTTCTTTTGCTTATTTTCTTCACGGCAGCTCATTGACAACTGCAAAATCTCGGACATGAACTGATCTGCATTTTCATTGTCTGCTTGAATGAAGAAAGCCATTTTCTCATTTTCTTTCATTTCCTCAGGATATTCTTTGATCTGATATCCTCTTTGCACGAGCATATCTTTTGTTTCATTTAAGATCTAATGATTCTCATCTAGCACAGTCAATTGCCCCGCCCCATAAAGGGACGAGGCTTGTGACTCACCCACAAAGTCCTAACGTCATATCCTAAGATATGCTCCTTTGCTGTATCAGATCTGATATACACACGGTACAGTGTGCCTGTAGTCACATCGCCGGACGATTGACAGCGCCCGTTTCTTTGTTCCGGCAGAAGCATGTCCGCCAGAAGATCTTATCAATGTTCTTCTATTTTAAAACTAGAATGCCTGTCACCAGATACATATCTCAGACCAAGCTCAAAGAGATTCATGGCTCCGACACGATCGTCATTGGAACGATATCCGCAGACATCGCAGATATATTCGTGTATTTCTCGATGCCGGTTCTCCTTGTGGATCCTTCCGCATTTTGGACATCTTTGGGATGTATAAGCTGGGGATACTTTGATCACATCAGCGCCGATCTCTTTTGCTTTATATGTAAGCAGCTGTTCCAACTGATAAAATGCCCAGGATCGAGTCTGCCTTCTCTGTGTCTTGGATCGTTTGGAAAGATTCTCTTCTTCAAAGCTGACGCCTTTTAAATCTTCCAGAACAAACAGTGTCTCTGGTCCGTATTCTGTTACGAGTGTCTTTGTGATCTGATGGTTCACATCAGTCATCCAGCGGTTCTCTCGTCCGGAGATACGTTTTAAGGCGCGTTTTGCTGATCTGGTTCCTTTCGACTGGAGTTCAGCTCTGACATTTGCAAAAGTGTCTCGTTTTTTCATAAGATCTTTTCCATTGATAAAGTGACTTTTTCCCTGTTCATCATATGTAACGGCAAGGAAACGCAGCCCACGATCGATCCCGACAAGTTGCTCTGGATTTGTACGATCGAATATGTCTGGTGCAGTCTTTGTCATTGGAATATGGAAATACCATCGTCCTTTCAAGGAGACAAGTTTTCCTGTTCCAAAAAACCAGGATCCGTCAAAATACGGCTGAAAGACTTCTGGCACATGGAAAGATACTTTCACTCTCTTTTTCAAGGTATTGACGGATAGTTTTGTACCATTTTCTACAAAAGAGTAATCCCTTCCACGAACAAGATCCGCCTGAGGCCTGCGAAAATGGATCGGCCGCCATAACCATTCCAGAGTCTGATTGATGCTCTGCCATTCTCCATCTGCATCTTTGTAACGGAATGGGCGATCTGACAATTGTGTTTGAGCTGTCTTATATCTCGCAATGACGGTCTTAAAGCTAGAAAGTATCATCTGTGACTTCAACCCATAACGATCTCGAAGTTGATGATACATGACATTCTTCAGCTCGACAAAGTTCATTGGGAACTCATGGTCAAACATATATTGAGAGATCTCATTGCATGCTGAAGCATAACGTTCTGTCAATTCTCGAAAGAGACGATCTGCCGCTTCATCGGTATCGATCCGTAATTTCATTGTCTTGACGATCTTTCCCATAGACTTCTCCTTTCCTGTTCTACTACAAATATGAGATTTTTTATAAGAAATATTTTTCAT
>OLPN01001357.1_pt1 | contig 22218 bp, 17 predicted proteins | sample 1672601 | NCBI WGS metagenome assembly OLPN01 (sample SAMEA3136704, study PRJEB25190) | human gut metagenome | reverse complement strand
CGCGGTCCTGACCGCCAATCGGCGGCCCCCTGAGCGAAGCGATGCACAGCGAACACATTTTGAAGGAGCGGAGCGACGCACAAAATGTAGTGAATCGTTTTCCCTGTGGGATGCAACCTTTCTACACAACCCTTACCATCCATCGGGCCAGAGGCCCGATGGATGCCATAGGCCCCTCTGCGCCGCAGGCGCAGGTCCCTTCGGGAATACTGGAAAGCGCCGCCCAGGTCCCGATCCCGACCGCGCCGAAAGGCGCCTGAACCCACGAAAAAAAGCTGTGAGAAATGTGCTTCATTTCTTCACAGCCTTTTTTATTTCCTTATTTTTTCTGTTCTTCTGCTTCTTCCGGAGCCGGTGCGTCTTCGACCGGCGCTACTTCTTCTTCCGGAGCTTCCGCAGTTTCTGCAGTTTCTGCGGTTTCGGCAGTCTCTTCTGTTTCCACAGCCGGCGTTTCTTCCTTCTTTTCTTCCACCGGCGGATAACCTGCTACCTTGGGCGCCTCGATCCGGTCAAGGGCATCAATGGCTGCCAGCGCCAGCTGCAGTTCCTTGCGAATCTTCCCTACGTAGTTCTTCATATTTCCTTCCGTACGGATCATGTTTTCCACCAGACGGCGGCGGGATTCTTCGGCCTCCCGGATCTGACGGTCTCCTTCTGCGTGGGCATTGGCAATGAGGATTTCCGCATTCCGTTTCGCGTTCTTCTTCACATTTTCTGCGGTATCCTTCGCCAGCTGCAGGGTATTGGTCATGGTTTCGGAAATCTTTTCGTAGTTGGCCAGCTTCGTCTTCATCTGGTCCATCTGCTCTTCCATTTCCCGATGTTCCCGGTAAATCTGTTCATAATCCGCTACGATCTGCCGGAGAAAGTCATTGACCTCCTCTTCGCTGTAGCCCCGAAGGCCTTTGGAAAAGGTCTTGTTATGAATATCCATTGGTGTAATCATGGGTGCGCCTCCTTGAAGTGATGTGAGTCTCTTTTCCTATTGTACTTGTTTTCATAGATTTCGGCAAATTTCCAATCAAAAAGGCCGACTATGCGGCCCTTTTTGACGAAACAGCCCCGAAAGACGGGAACCCAGCTGCTCCTTAAACGATTTCCTTTTTCTTAGTCGTCCCGGTCTACCTTATACTTTCTTTCCAGCTGCTTATATGTATCCAGTCCGATAATATGGTTGAAACGGCCAAATTCGATCATGTCCTTGGCGCTGGCTTCGGTGGTGCCGTTCTTTTCCAGTCCGGAGAAGAGGTCATAGAGGGCTTTGGAAATGGTGTATACAGCGCTGCATGCCCAGAATACCACAGAGTATCCCATTTCTTCCAGTTCCTTGGCGGGGATGAGCGGTGTCTTGCCGCCTTCGATCATGTTGGCTACCAGGTACGCGCCGGTGCCCTCCATGCCCCGGGCAAATTTTTCCAGTTCTTCCCGGCTTCCGATGCCGTCGGCAAAGCAGATTTCTGCGCCGGCGTCAGCATAGCGCTTGCTTCTTTCGATGGCGTCATCAATGCCGTAAACAGCGCGGCTGTCGGTGCGGGACATGATCATGGTTTCCTTATCGAAACGGGCATCCACGGCAGCCCGGATCTTCTGGGCATGTTCTTCAGCGGAAATGACCTGCTTGCCGTCCATGTGGCCGCAGCGTTTCGGCCATGCCTGGTCTTCGAAGAAAATGCAGGCAGCGCCGGCCTGTTCAAACATTCTTTCCGTACGGATGATATTCAGTGCATTGCCATAGCCTGTATCGCCATCAGCCACCACAGGAATATCCACGGCATTGCAGATGCCCGTCAGCTGCTCCGCCATTTCCGTGCAGGAAAGGAGGCCTACATCCGGCTGTCCCAGGCGGGATGCGGATACGGAGTAGCCGCCCATGGCCAGACAGGGAATACCTGCCATTTCTGCGATTTTAGCACCCAGAGCGTCGCCTACGCCTGGAGCAATCATAATTTTTCCGGATTTCAGATTGTTACGGAATGCGATACGTTTTTCTGTTGCTGTTTTCATAATGACAACCTCCTGGTACATATACAGATAAAATAAAAATAGCCATAGTAATGAGACAGGAAAAGAGAATCCCTCGCCATCCACAGAAAAGAAAAAGCCCCTTTCCTGCAGAAACGGCAGAAAAGAGGCGCTTTGGCGCGGTACCACTCTTACTTATATCTCAAGGAGCATACACAAAGATGGAAATAAAAAAAGCCCTGTCCTACGGACAAGGGCGCAATCGCGCGGTACCACCCTGCATTATACTCCATATCCCTAACGCGGACGGACGTCGGACTTACTGCACTTCAGTTCGAAGCTCCCAGGGGACACGCTTTCCTTCCATACCGGTTTCCATCCTCCCGGCTCTCTGTCATTTCCGGTCAAGCTCAATCCTGTTCATCGCCTTTAATATTTACCAAACATTATAATAGCCCCCGCCCCTCCTGTCAAGAAGGGGCGGGGAAAGAAAAAATGAAAGCCTTCCAGCCGGTCATCTATTCTCTGCCCCATGGCATACGCTCCTCGCAGCCATAGCAGCCTCATGAAAAATCTCATTTTACAAAAGTGCGGCATGCCGCAAAATAATAAAATGACATCTGTCCCTATTGTATACGACCCTGACTGCGACAGCAGCCTCATAAAAAATCCCATTTTACAAAAGTGCGGCATGCCGCACTTTCTTGAAATGGATTTTCTCCTTCCTATGGAAAGAGTGAGAATCGATGAAAAAGTCCGGCCCGCCGCCAGCCTGACGTCAGACCGCCCCTCTCAAATCCCAAGCCACTCTTTTCTTGCAGCAGCCTCCCTATTCCTTTGCAATTAGGGCAGAGAGAGGAGGCGAATCCATGACAGAGCAAAGATTTATCATCACGGAAAATATGATGGATTCCCTGTACGGTTCAGATAATGCCAAGTATGACCAGCACGCCAAGCACCTTTTGGCCAGCAGGAAACTGCTCGCTGAAATCGTCAAAAAGGTGGTCCCTGAATTCCAGGATGCCAGCATCGATGACATTGCGGAAAAATATATTGAAGGAACGCCGCTTGTGGGAAGCATCCCTGTAGCCCCGGGCCTTACGAATGCAGTGCCTTCCAAAATCTCAGGCGGCCGCAATGAAGACGGGGTGCCGAAGGAAGGATACATCACCTACGACATCCTCTTCCACGCCCGCGCACCGGGAACAGGAGAACCCATGACCCTCATTATCAACGTGGAAGCCCAGCGCAGCCAGAAAGAATTGACCCTGGGGTACCATCTGATGAAAAGGGCCGTCTTCTATGCCTGCCGCCTGATTTCTTCACAGAAAGAGCGGGAATTTGAAGGCAAGGATTATAATAGTATCAAGAAAATCTATTCCATTTAGATCTGCATGGATTCGCCCAACAGAGACAGCTATATCAATCGCTACCGCCTGGAGGAAAAACACCTGCTCCACCGCTACGAGGAACCACCGGAAAACTATGACCTGGTCAACATCGTTCTTATCAGCCTGGGGGAAAAGGCAGACAAAGACAGACTGATTCACCTGCTGCAGGTCCTTTTCACAGAAAGCCAGCAGACCTTTGACTCGAAAAGAAACATTTTGAAGAAAGAATATCACATTGAAATGACACCGGAAATGGAACAGGAGATGAGTACCATATGCAATTTGAGCTTAAACATTTCAGAAGAAGCCCTGAACAGAGGCCTGGTCCAGGGCCGCAAGGAAGGACGTGCAGAAGGTCGACTGGCGGGTCTGAATGAGACCGCCCTCCGCCTGCTTTCCATGGGCCTTTCTGTAGAAGACGTATCAAAGGGTACCAGTCTTCCTCTGGAAACCGTAGAAGAGATCAAAAAACAGATGATAGGGAAAAATAAATAAAAAGAAAAAGAGGCATCCTGAAAAACAGGATGCCTCTTTGGTTAAATATCCATTTCTGCCCCCTCATTTCGAGCAAGGCGAAACCGAGAAATCTCCCCGCGCCTCGTCATTTCGAGTGCAGCGAAACGAACCCCCGAGATCTCCCTGCTCTACGTGACTTGCCGTAAACGGGGATACATTTCCAGGCCCCATGTCAGTCTGATAGTCTGACCGCCCCTCAAATTCCTCTGATTCAGTCCCGCTCGAAGAGATCCCGGGTATACACCTTATCCTTCACATCATCCAGCACTTCATCATAGCGGTTCGCAATGATAGCACAGCTCTCCTTCTTGAACTTCTCCATATCATTCACCACCAGGCTACCGAAGAAAGTGGTGCCATCTTCCAGCGTAGGCTCGTAAATGATAACCTCTGCCCCTTTGGCCTTAATACGCTTCATAACCCCCTGAATACTGCTCTGGCGGAAATTATCGGAGTTCGATTTCATGGTGAGGCGATACACGCCGATTACTACAGGCTTTTCCTTAGCCGCATCATAGCTGCTGCCATCATGGTAATAGCCTGCCTTCGCCAGTACCTGATTGGCGATGAAATCCTTTCTGGTGCGGTTCGATTTTACAATGGCCTCGATCAAATCTTCCGGTACATCCCGGTAATTGGCCAGAAGCTGCTTCGTATCCTTCGGCAGGCAATAACCGCCATACCCGAAGGACGGATTATTGTAAAACTCCCCGATTCTTGGATCCAGGCACACACCGTCAATGATTTCCCGGGTATCCAGCCCCTTCATTTCCGCATAGGTATCCAGTTCATTGAAATAGGAAACACGCATGGCCAGGTAAGTGTTGGCAAAAAGCTTCACCGCCTCTGCTTCCGTGAATCCCATGAACCGGGTGGGAATATTCTCCTTGATGGCCCCCTCCTGCAGAAGACGGGCAAAAGTATGAGCCGCCTTCACCAGCCGAGGATCCTTCAAGTCCGTACCTACGATGATGCGGCTGGGATACAGATTATCATAAAGAGCCTTCGACTCCCGCAGGAACTCAGGGCTGAAAATAATATTCTTCGTCCCCAATTTCTTCCGGATTTCCTCCGTGTATCCCACAGGAATGGTGGACTTGATCACCATAATGGCATGAGGATTGTACTTCATCACCAATTTAATAACCGCCTCCACAGAAGAGGTGTCGAAGAAATTCCGCCGGCTGTCATAATTGGTAGGTGTGGCAATGATGACAATTTCCGCATCCCTGTACGCCGCCTCTGCGTCCATGGTGGCCGTGAGATCCAGATCTTTCTCAGCCAGATACTTTTCTATGTATTCATCCTGAATGGGCGACTTCCGATGGTTCACCATATCCACCTTTTCCGGAATGATATCCACTGCCATCACATGGTTGTGCTGCGAAAGAAGGGTGGCTAACGAAAGCCCTACATATCCCGTACCTGCTACTGCTATATTCATGACTGTTCCTCCCTGTTAAGAACTATTACTCTATATATGATAGACGTCCTAATGTATTAAATATATTGTACACCATCTTTGTTATAAAAGCAGACATGGATTGCAGGTGTTTTTAATTCCCAAATAAGGCTATGTTGAAATCAACGATAAAATGGGATTAGGAATTTTATATTTTACTTTTTCATGTCGAACAACATAAGCATCTTACGCCTTTATGGAATTCTTTAAATAGTTTTCTATTCCTTTTTCCATTTATTGCATTGAATAAAAAATTAAAGAATTAAACCAGTGAGTGATTTAATCATCGCTTCTCCAACTAATATGGTATAATGCTAGTTGGTTTTTTATATCATCATTTCGTAAAGCGATTTAGTAATGTAGGAGTCTATAATGTCAAAGAAACCGATTATATTGCCGGAAGGATTTCCGTTTATCCTTGTGACATTCTTTTTCGGTGTTGTTTTATACTATATGAAATGGTACTACTTGGCAGTCATTCCTTTCATTGTATGTCTGTACTTCACTTATTTTTTCCGCTGCCCGCCGAGAAACAACAAAATTCCTGCAGGTGATGATACCCTCGTCTCTCCTGCGGACGGCACAGTAGTGGATGTATCTCAAGATGTGGAAGAGGACATGTTTCTTGGAGAAAAATGCCACAAGATTACCATCTTCCTTTCAATCTTCAATGTCCACTGCAATAGGGCTCCTATGGAAGGAGACATCAAATATCAGTCCTACACTCAGGGCCGATTTCTTCCCGCCTATAAAGAAGGTGTAGGCTTCGTCAATGAACAGGGTGCCATCGGTATTACCGGCAAGAAGCGGTCTATCCTGGTCATCCTCATTGCAGGCATCCTAGCTAGGCGGGTGGTGTCCTGGAAGAATCTGGGTAACCATTTGGAAAAGGGAGAACTCTATGGTATGATTAAATTTGGCTCTTGCACGGAGCTCTATATTCCCGGAGACTGCGATATTCTTGTCAAAAGAGGGGACAAAGTGAAAGGCGGTCTCACGGTGGTAGGGAGGCTGAAGTAAGTGAATAAATCATGGGTAGCAAATACAGTGACCGCGGCCAATGCGTTCTTCGGCGGGCTGTCTATTATGATGTCCATATCCGGAAATTTTAAAACCGCTGCGGTATTCATCCTGATTGCCATGGTGGCGGACGCCCTGGACGGCCGTGTGGCCCGGGCCCTGCATACCGCAGGTCCCATGGGAGTGGAACTGGACTCCCTGTCCGATGATATTTCCTTCGGCATTGCTGCGGGGGCCCTCATGTACGCCTACCAGCTCCATGAACTGGGACCCATCGGATTTATTTCCTGCGCCCTGCTGGGTACATTCTGCGCCTTCCGGCTGGCCCGGTTCAACGTGAAGGTGACCAGTGTCCACGGTTATTTCGAAGGACTTCCCTGCCCAATGACCGGTATCATCGTGGCATCCTATGTCCTTTCCGGTGCCAAGATCTGGAACTGGCTGGCTGTTATCTGCGTGCTCATCTTGGCCTTTCTCATGGTCAGCGAAATCCACTATCCCGATAACAAGGGAGCCAGTGCGGACCAGCTGCACCTGCCGGCCATCATTATCTGCCTGGCATTCTTCCTTATCTGCACATTCTTTTACTGGCCCATCTGGGCAGCAGCCCTGTCTGCAGCCTTCATCCTCTTCGGCATGATGAATACTTTCCTGAACCGGAAACAATTGAAGAAAAACTGAAAGCCTTAAAGCAAAAACGGTATGAACTGAGTCGTTCATACCGTTTTATTATTTCAGACTTTACTGACCTTTTGTATCAGCTCTTCCCACATGGCCCACATGCGGTCAGGCTTGTACTGCTGCACCAATTCGTGGCCTGTCCTGCCCATTCGGATTCTAAGATTCGCATCATCCATTAATGTGGCCAGTGCCTCAGATAAAACTCCCTGGTCATTGTCCACCAGAAAACCCGTTTTCCCGTCTTGAATCAGTTCATTGGTACCACCGCAGGTCTTGAGGCCGATACAGGGAAGTCCTGCCGACATGGCTTCTGCCAGACCCTGGGGGAACCCTTCACTGGTACTGGGAATACAGAAGATGTCACTCCGCCGATAGACTTCTTCGATGTGGCTTGTCTTTCCTTTGAGGAAGATGCGGTTTTCCATATGTTTTGCCTTGATTTCCTCTTCCATGCTTCTGGCATAGTGGGAACTCTTCTCTCCCCAGAATTCCACAATCCAGTCCGGATACCGATCCGCCAGTGCCGCAAAGGCATGGGCCAGAAGTTTCTGGTTCTTTCGGCCTGACACATTGCCTACACAGGAAATGAGATGTTTTTCTTTTTCTGATCCAGGATCAGCCTGGTACTTTGCCGGAAATACCGCATTCCCGATAGCCACCACAGGGACATGAGGAAAATATGTCTTCGCCACTTCTACCTTCGATGGCCAGAGAACCTGGATGGCCGCACTTTTAGCAACGGCTTCCTTTTCCTCATCGGAAAGGAGGGGCATCTGTACCGCCGGATCCCCGCGGAACATGGTAATCACCGGTCCCTGGTAACCGGCGTCAGTAATCACATACTTCGTGGAAGGGGCAGAGCAGGAAAGGATAACATCCGCCGGATACTCATTCAGGAATCGGCGGATCCGTGGACCATACTGTTTCCCTTTGAATTCTGCATTGATACCCTGTGCCCTCTTCTGGCTGAAAAGCCGGGCTGCTTCCCGATAGGCCCGCAGGCCAAAGGGCAGCTTCTCGGAAACCACCTTATGCCCATTTTCAAAGAGAATATTGAATTGCCTGACCCTGGAATCAATAGGAAAATGGGGGTCGCCTTCCATGCCGTCCCGATACAGTACAGTCACATCATATCCTTTTTTCACCAGGTCACTGGAAAGGTAGCAAGTCAGTTTTTCTACGCCCCCCGGCATGTCTACATAATGGGTCCCAAAATGAGCTACTGTAATCCTCATGATTCTCCTTCAATTAAACTTATCTTTTTACAAATCCATCAGTAAATAACTCAACACTCTCCTCTTGAACCCCGGCAGATATGAAAAGAAGAATCCACCTATTTGATAATTCACTCCACGGAGAATGAGCCATTTGAAACTATATCCAATCCTTTACCTGAGCATTCTACACTAGATGTACCGTCCTAATAAAACACTGTTCAGATTCACTTAAGCCATCTGCATTCCATCACGGTCATTTATACGGTTGTGGCAACCATAATATTCATAAACCACTACCCCTGTACATTGAAAAAAGTTTATTTTTCTCTTAATATGTGTTTCCCCTTCAACCTCAGTACGAAATTACAATTCAATATGATAGAATAAAGAACCACTTTCTGTCCAAACCGTAATGAGCTCTCTGTCTGTCTTTGGGTAAGCAGCTTAGCAAACTCATGAATACTTTTCCAAATTTTTCCTTCTTGATCTAAAGCTGGCATGGCGCTTTGAATGCAGGAAAACTTGCAAAGTGTCCGAATAATACGTTCCTTATAAATCCCGTCAATTCCTCCACTTATAAGCCAGCTTAAACGAGCAGCCTGAAAAGCATAATAATGCTCTTTATAATTTAAAATCCTATTGTTGTCTTCCCCAATGATTTCAGAATCATATTTCTGAATAAAACGATATGCATCTTGTTTCACCTTATCAAATCGGATATTACCTGCTATCTGGAATCGAATAATCCTAACAGCATAGTGCATGCATTGTGCCAGATAAAGATGAGAAAAGTTTTCATTAATTCGATCCCAGTTATTTTTTATACAGAATTCATAAAAATGATGCCAGGCATAAAAATCATATCCAAGACTTTCACTTTGCGCCACGGTATGAGTTAGGCTACTTTCATTTATTTTATTATAAAAATAATACTTTCCTGAGATACACGCGACTTTATTGCATTTTTGCATAATATCCGGCACCAGATACAAATCTTCCCCAGATTTAAAATCTTCATGGAATTTTATTTGTTTAATAATTTCCGTCCTGCATACCTTTAAACACTGCTCTTTAATAAAGCCGCATAATACGAGCTTAAAAAGGTACATTGATTCAGCGTTAGAATTTAATCTGATTAATGGTTCCTTATCCTCTTTATTTCTAAATACACGTTTCGCTTCCAACAAAATAACATCTGCGTCAGTAGCATCTACTTTATTTTTTATTGATTGTAACAACTCTTTCTGGATATAATCATCGGAATCCATAAAAAATACATAGTCACCATGAATGTAATTCAGAGCGAGGTTGCGTGCAGCCGATACCCCTTTATTCTCCTGGTGAATTACCCTAATTCTGGAATCTTTTTGGGCCCAGTCATCGCAAAACATACCTGACTTATCAGGTGAGCCATCATCTACTAAAATAAGTTCCCAATCTTCATAAGTTTGCGATACTATGGATTTGATAGCCTTATTGATATATTTCTCAGCCTTATACACAGGCATAATAATGGATAGTCTCATAAATTTGCCATTTCTACATCAATCTATTTATTTTTCACCTATGATTCTAATTTTACAGCCATTAATTTTACATTTACCACAAGAAGCTATGGCAAGGCCTAAGAGCATAAAATACACTTTTGCTATTCGTGCCTCGATTAATGTCCCATCAAAAAGCCCATGAATCGCTAAAGCATAAAATATAACCATTCCTGCCGTCAGCTCATAATTATGGTCATCCCTCTTCATCATAGCAATCAGCCCCACCAAGGTCAAAGACAAGTAACATATATAACCGATAATCCCCATCACACCGGTGGTAGACAGATAATACATAAACATATTATGTGGCATAGTGAGTCCAATCTCTCTTTGGCCTACCGGACGGTAAGGCCCATAATAGTTTTCAGGCCAATGAGCCATACCAATCCCTACCAGTTTATGATCCTTCCACATATCATAACTGGCTTCTAACATCATAACTCTCTCTCCACCACCGGCATTGTTTCTATAAGAAGTTACACCTAGAACAGCGTAAACGCTTACAAATAAAACCATGATGCATGCCGCAATTGATACCAATTGGACTTTAAGCAAAATCTTTTTGCGATGAATCCAAATATATGTAATCACGGAAAGAAAGATACCAGTCCCAAGTCCCAAAATAGCTCCCCTAGATCCGGACAAGTATATACACACTATAGATGTAACAAATAATGCTCCCCATAATCTCTTTATGATTGTATTTCTGGTTTTGAATACACCAACGCACAGGAATGGAATAATTAATTCCAAGGCCATCCCAAATGAATTATGTTGAGGATAAATACTAAGCATGTTTGGCGGAGTTGACTGATCCCATCTAAACACTCCAACTACACATAAGACAAAAGAAGAAAATAAAATTCCCCCTTGAATCGCCTTATCAACATGGAAATTCTGCTTCATATAAATCATCATAAACATAGGCACAGCACATAAAAAATAATGGAATCCTTTTCTAACGCTGATCCAATCTTTGTTGATTACACCTGATAATAACAACAGTATATAAAAAAATACTAGCCCATATAAGATGCTCTTATTGATTTGAAAAACTGGTTTTCGGCGTGTAATATACCAATTAACAACTATGAAAGGGATAAAAATGCCCCAGACCAGAATTCCCCATAGACTTGAAAACTGAAAGCACAAAATCCCAACAGTCAAAATTAAAAATGTTATTACCTGCGCAATTACGTCATTGGTTTTCATTGTTATTGTTTTTTCCATCTCAATTAGCTTCTTTAAATCCTAATCATACCATGTTTCGTCAATGCTTCATTACAGGGCAAAGAATAATCCTAATTCGATAAATCATAATTTGGACCACACTGATTGGGCTCTGCCTGTATAATTCCGCTTAAACTGTCATATAAAAAGTCAGTTGCGAATATATTCCTCTGATGTTTCTTAATTCTACTAGAAATTTTGAAATAATGCGATATATAGTCATTTCTAGACAATCCTAACAACCCTACATTGTAGGTTGAAAAATGACCAACAATGATTCTCATCCCATACTCCTTTTAACTGATTTATGAATAAGCTCTTCCCATAAATCCCATGTTTTTTCCGGACTGTAAAATTTCATAGCATCCCTTGCGCTGTGACCCATATGCAGCCTTAATGTCTGATCATGCATCAAGAGAGCCAGGCGTTTTGCAGCTTCATTAACATCTTCCACTAAAAAGCCATTAATGCCATCCTGAATCAGCACTGCTGAAGACGGGCAATCCTTCCATGCCACCACAGGGAGACCTGACGCCATTGCTTCAGCCAACGCATTAGGAAATCCTTCAAATGCACTAGGAAAAGCAAAAATATCAGAACTTTCATACACTTCCTGAATATTCTGTGTTTCTCCGCAAATTTTAACTTTTTCAGCAATATTTAATCCATTTATTTCATTTTGGACGTCATCTACATAAGAAGAATGTTCCTTCACATCTCCCCAAAATTCCAGCGTCCAATCAGGAAAGTCTTTGCTCACTAAAGCAAAGGCTTCCAATAATAAATTCTGCCTTTTTTGTTTTTTGTCAAATCTAGCTACATTGATAATCTTAAAAGAATTCTTATGGGTAATACCTCTGTTAATTTCCAGAACCTGCTTCACAGGATTGGGAATTACCATCATGGGAACAGCGCCGCATCTTGCCTCAATCTGTTCTCTAAAAAAAGGCATTTGTATCTGCAGCATAGCGCTATTTTTTATAGCTTCAATTTCTGCCTGCGGTGCTACATCTAATATATATCGAGGTTCTATGCGAAACAGAGTGATAATAGGAGTACAAACTCCCGCCCCAAAAAGATATCCACTCATATCCGGACCGAATGAAAGAATAGCATCCGGCTTGAAGCACTCAATAACTTTTTTAATGCCAGGCTCAATAATTTTAGCTTTGCAACGTTCATTCCATGCTCTAGCCTTCTTGCGACTAATTAAGCGTAAGATTTCCCGAATTGACTTATCAGAACGTGATAGTTGATTGCCAATTTTCCCACTCATAATCCCAGAAAGGCTTAAAAATGAGTTAACCTTTACATCTTTATTTAACTTAAAAAAGGATGCAGAATCAGAAATATCCCCATAACATATATGTATAGTATGACCTCTTGCTGATAATCCATTCGCCAAAGTGATACATGCTCGTTGCATTCCGCCACTTGTTGAGATATCTCCCGCAAAAGAAATAAGAATTTTCATAAAATCACAAACCCCTTTGCTATACATAAAAGCATTTCAGGACTCAGTATAATTTCAAATTATATTCCTACGATTCAATGAATATCTCTGTCTATCCGCTCTTGTCCGTGCTTTGTAAGAGCTGTCCCTGCCGTTAACTCATAAGACGTACTAAATAAATCATATTTACTTTCATACTGATTATTTTCAGCAGCAATCATTCCGGAAATCGTATCATATAACAGGTCATTTGTGAAAATCTTTTTTTTGTTTCTTTTTAGGTTTTCCACTTTTTTCTCATACGCCTGCATATAGTCTGGTGATAAATAAAAGAAAATCGGGATACGAACCATATCATAAGTAAACTTACCTGCGCCATGGCTGTATACCATATCTTCGCCGTGATCAGAAGAATAGACAAGAGCCTGAAGGTTCAAATTCTGCTGTGCATACTCAAAAATTTCTTTCATGACTTGATCTGTATATAAAACAGTGCTGTCATATTCATTTGTCCGTTCAGGGTTCCCTTCTATTTGAATTCCCTCAAAATCTGCAGGCACTCTTTCTGCATAGCGAAGGTGACTGCCTCCCAAATGAATAATAATGAAATGATTTCCCTCTTTAGGCACATTCTTTAAAAGGTTAAGCAATTCCATATCGTCGCCCATAGGGTGATTTGTCCATACATGATGATCAGTCCAGGATGCCACTAAGCCGGCAGCTGTTGTGCCATCACCCATTTTGGATTGATTGCTGAGCCACCAGGTATCATAACCGGCAGCCTTAGCAACATCCACAATATTAAAAGCCGTTTCCAAATTCTGATGATTGTATTGGTTTACACCGGTAAGAGCCATCTCCAAAGAAGGTGTAGTTTGAGGATAGTTTGCATATCCATTAGCAAGAAGAATAAAATTCCTGTTTTGGGACTCCCGACTAAGCCAAGGCGTGGTCTCTGCCGGATAGGAAGGATTGAAAGCAGACATGTGATCCCTATTTTCACTTTCTCCAATGATAAAAATTACCGTGCCGGGGAGCTGCTTCGGCAATGTTTGATTTGTGCCATGGAGGAGCTCAAGTTTCTTTACGGCTTCTCCATGCTCTTTTTGGGCTCTTTGTACTACGCTAACATAACTTTTGGCCATACGATATTCATTGTATGGATAGCTTTTGCCTCCCCAATAGCATATCAAATAGCCACAGACTAAAACAATGACAGCGCACAATAATTTTCTTTTTTGATTATCATTTACCGCATTGGATTTCTTTGCCTTTGTATGCGTACTCAGTTTTATCAGATATGCAAACATTCCTGCAAAAGAAACTGTTAAAATAACCCCTAATAAAAGTGGCAAAAGGCCAATCTGACCCTCGATGAATTGTCTTGCTTCGCTTGCGTTCGTCTGTATTATAGCCAGCATATCTGCTGCCACAAAAGGAGTATGATAGACGCAAAAATATCCTATATAAATTAACGTATTCAAAAACAATAGAGTAGCAAGGAATGTTGCTAAAAAATTAAATAGATAGCCCAACTTCCGGCTTGCCTGTCCTAAATACAGAAAAACAGTTATAAGGGATGCAGCTGAAACAGCAATCAAAAAATAGGGAGCGGCAAAATCAAAATCGGTAATCCACCCTTTACGACCAATGCTGATAATTGTTGGGTAAACCAAAGCATACATAAATAGAACCATGTAAGCAGGACGCCACAGTTTTTCTTTTAAACTGCATTGAGTCATTACGGAAACCGCCCAAAGTATTGCAATGGCTTCTAATCCTTTACGCAGACTATGCCACTGCAGCCCCCTTTCGTAACCAATCCATGAATAGACAGCAAAAAAGCCTGCCACTAAAAGAATCGGTAACATAACCATTTCAATCCATTTTCTATAATTATTTCTTATAATTTTTCCCATTTACAATTAATCGCTCCTTGCTACTGAAAAAAGCATGAACACTCGATATCTTTTTCTCCCAGCACATAGTTACCGCTTGATTCAAAGTTAATTTGTAATCTTTTTTCCTAAATCATATTCCGTGCTGTAGTAATTGTTAGAAATATGATAAATTCCGCATAGTGTGCCATATAGCAAATCATTGGTGAAAACACAATATGCATGATTCCTCAATTCATGTATCATTTCTGGATATAAACTACTCATAAGCTGAAGATAAATAATGGAACAGTACGGAATCACATCTGCAGGATGGGTATCCAAGAACTTCTGAATTTGCAAGCCATGTTGTTTTCCTTTGAATTCCACATTCACTGCCTGGGCAGAAAGCTGTTTAAAAGGTCGAACCAGTTCACGCATAATGCAAAGCAGCGAAAGAGTTTTTCGGAGACCACCTTTTCCTATTTTCCAAAGTATATAATTCTGTTATAACTTTTCATCAAAAGGAAAACGGGGATTTCCTTCTTTATCATCCTAATACAGGGATTATAACTTCATGTCTTCTCCCCATCAGATTATTTGCCAGATTGCAGGTAACCTTCTCTACGTCACCAGCCATATTCACATATTAGGTCCCCAAATGAACCATGATGATTTTCATGAAATCCCTCTCCTGGCCATTCAATCAGATAAACCAGTATCTTCTGCTATGCGAATTTTTCCATATTTCGTCACAGCCATATCTTTCCGGAGCCCATAATCAGCGCTAGTAATATCATATTCTTTATCATATTCATTATTCGGAGCTGCAAAGATGCCGCAAACCATGTCATAGACCAAATCATTGGTAAATATACGATTCTCATTTACTTTTAGATTGTTAGCCACAGCGGAATGGTTATTTTTATATTCCGATGACAGATAAACGAAACAGGGGGAATGTATCATATCCCACGTAAATATTCCATCTCCATGGAAACGAACCATATCTTCTCCATGATCCCCAAAGTACACCATGGCTTCTAGATTTAGATTATCCTTTGCATACTGATATATATTCTTCAGCACTTCATCTGTATATTTAATGCTGGAATCATAATCATCGACTTTTTTCGAATTCCCATCCACATGAATTCTGTCAAAATCAGGTGGTATCCGATCCCGATACCGATCGTGACTTCCTTCCAGATGAATCACAATGAAATTGCTCTCCGTTGTTGGAACTGTCTTAAGATAATCCATAACCTTCATATCATCCCCGCCAGGATGAGTGGTAGTGAAGCTCTTTTTCGATGAACCAGAAACAAGAGCTAATGTCATATTTCCTGGTGATGGAGCCTGATTGCTAATAAAGTAACTATTATAACCAACTTTATTAGCCACATCCGTAATCGTTATCATATCATTCCTATCTACTCCATTATACTGGTTAAGATTTGTCAGGGCCATGGAGAGGGATTTCTCGGTCAGCGGATAACAAGAATATGTATTTTTTAGAAGATAAAAATCAGCGTTATCTTTTTGGGAAGAAAGCCATGGAGTTGTTTCAGCCGGATAGGCCGGATTAAATGCCTTCATATGGTTCCGATTTGCACTTTCGCCAATGACAACTATGATCGTTCCCTGCATTTTATCTGGTGCGTTCCCTATGAAATGGAACTTTTCCATATTTTCATCATGTTTAGCCATAGCTGCCTTTGCTCTTATCAGGTACTTGTGAGCTACATGATAGGGCCAGGCTGGGAAGATCCGGGGAATCCAATGAGCTATAGTCACCAGCGCTGCTATAGTCAGTATTGCAATAATAACCTTTTTTACCAGTGCCGTAGTTGTGACTCCTCTATCTTCATTGATTCTGCTCCCCTTGACAATGAGCCGTCCAATAAAAATCATATAGACCGCAAACAGTACCAGTACCACTGCCAAGGAACCAAAGCCCAAGTGGGACTGGAGGAATTCCATGGCCTCCTTCGAATTGGTAAGGAGCACGGAAATCATGTCCGTAGAAGTAAATCCGGCGCCAAAAATTTTGTAATAGGTCATGTAGACAAAGACGCTGAGCGATAAATATCCAATCAGCAAAAAGTTGAAAATTCTAAGTAACAGCCTGATTTTCTGGCAGAGGGAACCTATATATTCCATCAAAAACGTGAGCACTAAAACGGGCATAAGGGTAAGCACATCATTGTTGAGTGCCTCCACCCGGATGCCCCAGTTCCCACCGGATTTTGCCTGGATGTAAGAGAACGCGCCAAGCCAGAGATAGAAAATAACCAGGCCCGGCCGCCAGGAAGGATGAAAGAGGCTCCGTCCCGTTACCAGCTGGGCGGCAAATACAAAAATCACGCCTGCCAATGCATTACGCAGTCCATGATTCCAGTTGCCCAGATCTGTCACACCTACTGCCGGATACCATACATATAAAATGGCCATGGAAATCACGGCCAGCACAAAATATTTCCCTATATCTTTTACCTTCATAACTCTCTCCCATCTCATAATGCATCTGTTAGCAGGGATACGCCAACCCCTTATCCCCATAAGGAGTCTTATATTAAACAGCGTTTTTCCTTATCCCTTTTATTATATATGTATTCTAATAATAAGCAAGAAAAATCCTGCAATACATATAGGTTTTCTATCTCAAAGACGCAGAGCATCTGCGGCCTGCCGGTTTTTCCATAATGATCTTCCACCAATGCATTTTCCCCCGCTCCGCGCCCCAATTATTTTAATTCAACATATTCACGTTACTTCACGTTAAACTTTGCGTTAAAAATTGACCGCCAATAAAATCAGGCATTTTAACACAGTTATTCACACGTTAAAACACCTGAATTTATTGAATTTGTTTGGCTTAACTTTTTAACTCAAAATGTTGAGTTAAAAAAATTTGACTTCACTTTTAATTGAATTAAAATGACAGATTTGAGATTGCGGGACTGCTCTGCGGCCCGGGTTCATAAGTCTCAAAGGGTGGCGGCGCCTTTGCCACGGTATGCAGGGGCTGTGAAAAAATGATGGAGTCTCTTTCAGATGGTTAAACAATCAAACAACAGATGCTCCATCCTTAATTGACAGGAAATGAATTGACACAGCGACTCTCTCCGTTTTCTTTTCATTTCGGCGAAAGCGCCGAGGAGCGGAGAAATCGCAATCCGTAGTGAGGAGGCCCCATGGTGATGGGAGATCTCTCGACTCAGAATCTTCATAGAGCCCAGAACCATTTCTCCTGATACCGACAGGCAGCTCCGCTCGAGATGACAATGAGGATGGACCGCCTGCGGTCATTTACAAAAATAGCGGCATAAAAAAGGGGCTGTGAGGAAATGTAAATCATTTCTTCACAGCCCCTGACAGTTCGGCATGTGCTTTTTATCGCTTTCGGCGAGCAATATAGAGTGGGAAGATTTCTCCACTTCCGTCGAAATGACCGTCAGGCAGGAAGGAGCCTGGCAGCTCGGCATGTGTTTTTACCGCCTGCAGCGAATGGCGCAGAGTGGGAAGATATCTCGATTTGGCTTCCGGCCCTCGAAATGATAGAGTGTGGAGCCCCGCTCCTGTTATCTGATGTCTAATCACCTGACATCCCCCCTCAAATCTCTTTCCTCAAATCTTTTCCCCCACGTCAAAAACTCCTGAATCATCCCAATGCCGCTGCACGGTTGGGCTCAGGCCTTCTGCTTCGATGAATCGGCCAGGAGCAGCCGCCGAAGCGGAATATCTGTGTCGTCAAGGAAGAACAGGTATAGCCATATTTGCCACCGTCATGTCTGACAGGTCTTTCTTCAGGAGTTTTTATGGGGTATTTCATTGTCGGTGCACCGGGAGAGGCAGGGCTCACTTGTGATGGCTTCGGTTCTTCTGTCCCCGTTTCCATGGAATGCGCGCTTTCGGGAGATGAAAGAATGTCGCCAGGCCTTCCCGCCTCTCTGTTCATATAGTCCAAAGGAATGAAAGCCGGTATCAGCTGGAGACCGGGGAATGGGGCTGGGGGCTGGGGAATAGGGACTCGAAGACAGGGAGCCGTCAGACGGTCAGGCTTCAGAGAGGCGTATCGCAGAATGTCTTTCCTAACAATAGAGACAGAGCTATATAGAGCGGGGAGATTTCTCGATTTCCCTCCCAACCCTCGAAATGACGAGGTGCGTAGTCCCGCTCCTGTCATATGATATCTGCCGTCTGAGTGTCTGCCCTCTGAGCTCAAATCTCTAATCTCAACAAAAAGCGGCCCCTCTGGCAGGGTGCCGCTTTTATTTTATCAGATATGATAGTAGGTCTTGTACCATTCCGCAAATTTCCGAAGGCCTTCGCGAAGGGTGGTGGCAGGGCGATAGCCGTAGTCTTTTTCCAGGGCTTCGGTATCCGCATAGGTGACGGGAACGTCGCCGGCCTGCATGGGCACCAGTTTCTTGTGGGCCTCGAAGTCGTAGTCTTTGGGAAGGACACCGGCGCGAATAAGTTCCTGCTGCAGGATGTCTACGAATTGGAGGAGGTTTTCCGGCCGTCCGCCGCCGATGTTATATACAGCATAGGGCGGAATGGGAAGGCCGTCTTCGCCGTTTTTCTTTTCCGGTGCCCCCTGCATGACGCGGATGATGCCTTCCACAATGTCATCGATGTAGGTGAAGTCCCTTTCACAGTGGCCGTAGTTGAAGATCTGTATGGTCTTTCCGGCCCGCAGCTTGTCGGTAAACCCGAAGTAAGCCATATCCGGCCGTCCGGCAGGGCCATAGACGGTGAAGAAGCGGAGGCCTGTGGAGGGGATGTTGTAGAGTTTGGCGTAGCAGTGAGCCAGAAGTTCGTCCGATTTCTTGGTAGCCGCATAGAGGGAGACGGGATGATCCACTTTATCTTCGGTGCTGAAGGGAACTTTGGTGTTGCCGCCGTAGACGGAAGAGGAGGAGGCGTATACCAGGTGTTCTACGCCTTTGGCGCCCCCGTCATAGGAGTGGCGGCAGGCTTCCAGAATATTGTAAAAACCGATGAGATTGGATTCGATGTATACGTCGGGGTTGGTGATGGAGTAACGTACACCGGCCTGGGCAGCCAGGTTCACTACGATATCCGGATGCCAGGTGCTGAAGATGTCTGTAATGCAGTCTTTGTCTGCCAGATTTCCACGAATGAAATGGTATTCGCTTCCTTCTGCCAGGGCCGCCTCTTTTTCCAGTTCATGCAGGCGGTATTCCTTCAGGGATACATCATAGTAGTCATTCATATTATCAATGCCGATGATGCGGATATTCTTCACTGTTAGGAGCCGCTTCACCAGATTGGCTCCGATAAATCCGGCAGAGCCGGTAACAAATACGGTTTTCCCTTCTAATGTAATCGGTGTTTTCATATGTTTCTCCTTTATGCAGATGACAAGTAGGTTAAATTCTCTTTGCAGCTCCCAAACCCTTACGCTTTGGATCCCAGATATTTCAGATACAGGGAAATCATTTCTCCGTATTTTCCCTGCATACGAGCGGTACGGGCAGCCTGGTGGAGGTTTTTGTGTCCTTTGGGCGGCACCAGGGATACGTCTTTCCAGGGGGACTTCTTCTGGATGGCGGCGTATTCCTGCACCACCGGCCATGCCTGCACCCAGCTGTGCCAGGGTTTAGCGTGGCCGGCGAAGTGGATGATGACCTGGCGGTGATAGTCTTCATTCACCGGCTGTTTTTTGAAAAGGGACTGGCGGTCCAGGTTGTAGAGGTAATTGTATTTCTTTTCGATGAAGAGACATTTGCCGTCCAGCATTTCATTATGGATGTCCTGGTCATGGTGGGAGAGGCGGTTTCCTACCCGCTTCACATTTTCCTCTGCCCGGCGGACGATATCATCGAAGAGACCTTCTTCCATCCACTGTTTCACATTGATGAGCATCATGCCTGCGTTGAAATAACGCTTCGTGTGAACCCGTTTCATCTGCAGTTCTTCTTTGCGGTCTGATACCACCGCCACATCATGTCCCTTGAAATCCAGATTTCTTAAATAGTCCAGAGAGCCGCGGCACATCATGTCTCCGTCCAGATAAAGAACCCGATCTGTCACAGGAGCCACTGTGGGAGCCACCAGGAAACGATAGAAAAAGGCAGCCACGCCGTCAGAGAGAAGGAGGGGCTTGAAGGCGCTGTCGTCAATAAGATGCACTTCCAAAGGGCTCTGCATAATCTGCGCCGCTTTCTCCAGTTTCCCCTTTTCTTCGTCTGTCAGGTGATTCACAAAGAAATGGTAGCAGATAGGCATATCCTCATTGTGGGCATGGACCGTAAGGGCCACCATGCCCATGTGGGGAATGTAGTCTTCCGTCCCGGTGAGGGCGATGTGGAAATCTTCTTTTTCTGCCTTTCTGCCCAGATGAATGGTGTCTGTAACAGCATGGGAAAGAACGTTGCTCATGGATGTCTCCTTGTATTTCATGGAAATCGATTTTTGTAATATCAGAATCGGTTATATTTTATCATATTATAATGGCTTCTGTGTTCCATCTGCTATAATAAAGGCAGGTTTATCTCAAATTCATGAACGGCAGGGAGAAGAATATGAATCTTTTACTGGCAGATCTTCATAAATTCGTAGGCTACAGCGGCGGTATCGAGCATGTGCTGTCCCGCATGGCTTTTGCCATGAAGGAAAAGGGCTACCATGTGTCGGTGGTCATGGCAGATGAGAAGGAGGGAGCTCCTTTTTACCCCTTCCCCGAGGACTGCCATTTTTACAATCTTTTCCATATGGCCGGCATGAAGCCCATCCGCATGAGTTCTTTGGGGAAAGGGCTTCGGGAAATCACCCGCCTTTTCAGCAAGGCCGGCGCCAGGGAGCGGAACTACAGAATGCTTTCCACTGCATCACCCCAGCTGGAGAGGGTGCTGGCGCTGGAGAAGCCGGATGTGATTATTTCATTCCGGGAGCCCACGGGCCGCCTGCTGCTGGAGGGGCTGGACACGAAGGTGCCGGTGATTTCCATGCTTCATAATGATCCCGATGAAATCTTCGCCCATGCGCCGTCAGGGGAAATGAGGGCTCTGGAAAAAAGCGCCCGTATCCAGGCTCTCATGCCTTCTTTCATAGAGAAGGCGGAAAAGTATCTCCGCTATGACCGCTTCGTGTACATTCCCAACGCCGTATCCATTCCTGCCATCTCTGCCCAGCCCGGATCTGCCCGCAAAGTCCACACCATTACCAATGTGGGCCGCATTACCGGCCGCACCAAGAGGCAGCACCTGCTGGTGGAGGCTTTTGGCCTTCTGGCAAAGGATTTCCCTGACTGGCAGGTCAACCTCTGGGGCGATACCTATGACAAAACCTATGTCACCACCCTGAAGGGCATCATCAAAAAGCAGGGATTGGAAGGCCGGGTCCATCTTCGGGGCACCACAAGGGACATGGCTTCCGTGTGGAAGGAAACGGATATTTTTGCCTTCCCCAGCCACCATGAAGGCTTTCCCTTGGCCCTGACCGAAGCTATGGGCGTAGGCATACCAGCCGTGGGATACAGGAGCTGTCCGGCAGTGAATGAGCTCATCCATGACGGCGAGGATGGGTACCTCACCGCCGACGGCGCCGCCCCCTTTGCAGAGGCTCTCCGAAAGCTCATGGAAGATGCGGATCGAAGGACGGCCTTCGGAAAAAGGGCCAAGGAACATATGAAGCCCTTCGCTCCGGAAGTGGTGTGGAATGAGTGGGATCAGCTGATCAGAGAAGTCTTGAGGTCCGGGGACTAGTGGCGGCTTCGCCTTTGGACACGCCTGTGGTGTGAGGGTTCAGAAGGTTCAGAGGGTTCAAAAGGTTCAGAAGGGAAGGTTCTTAAGATGGATGGGCCTTCGGCCCAAGGGTTCTTAAGTTTGACG